>ERZ650308.200-NODE-200-length-33689-cov-8.114854_pt1 | contig 33689 bp, 29 predicted proteins | sample MGYA00376244_ERZ650308 | MGnify/ENA primary metagenome ERZ650308 (study PRJEB26733, sample SAMN07839295) | wastewater metagenome | biome: small river; feature: stream; material: water | place: USA: North Carolina | collected 2016-04-26 ... | reverse complement strand
ACGAGATATGCCTAAGTGACTGGAGTTCAGACGTGTGCTCTTCCGATCTTGAATTATTTTTCTTTAAATTGGCTTAAGTCAGTTGCTTTTGTAATGCTTACATTATTAAGCTTTAATGCTTTCGCGCAAGGGTTTAACTTAAAAGGGGTTGTAAGGGATACGGTAGATAAAAAACAGCTAACAAATGCGTCTATTGTGCTTTTGCATGCAAATGATTCAGTCCTATATAAAATGACAAGAACGCAAGCAAATGGCGCATTCGATTTGTCTGAAATTACTAATGGGGCTTACATACTAATAGTGGCGTATCCACAATATGCTGATTATTTAGAAAAAATCGAATTTAAAGATGGGTCAATTGACTTAAAAGTAATCCCTCTAAATACCAAAGTGCATTTACTTAAAGAAGTGATAATTAAAAACACTGTATCGGCAATAAGAGTTAAAGGAGATACGACGGAATACAAAGCTGATAGTTTTAGAGTTACTCCCAATGCAGATGTACAAGAATTGATCAAGAAAATGCCTGGCTTTCAGGTAAACTCAAAAGGCGAGATTACAACGCAGGGAGAGAAGGTGAATAAAGTACTTGTAGACGGAGAGGAATTTTTTAGTGACGATCCCGCTGTAGTTACCAAGAATTTAAGAGCCGATGCGGTAGATAAAGTGCAGGTATTTGATAAAAAATCTGATCAAGCTGCCTTTACAGGTATTGACGATGGACAAACAAGTAAAACGATCAATCTGCAGTTGAAAGAAGACAAGAAAAATGGATATTATGGTAAGTTTGAGCTTGGATCAAACTTGGATAGTTACAAAAATGGCAAGGCATTAATTAACGCCTTTAAAGGAAAGAAAAAAATAGCCGGATATCTTACTACAGACAATACGCGTTTTGAAGGTTTAAGTTGGGATGAACAAAGGAATTATTCAGATGGAGGCAATACGGTTACTACATTGGGTGATGATGGAAGCATGAGCATCTATTTCTCTGGTGGCGATGACTATGACGAACAAATTGGCTTGCCGAATCAACAAAGTGGCGGTTTGGTACTGGCAAATAAATGGGGTAATACATCTACCAACAATACTGGCCAATATCAAAGATTGCAATCTAATGCCAAGGGAACTAGTTACACACAAACAATTTTGTCGAATGGGATTTTAAATAACAATACTATCAATGAACAAGTAATAGATAAAAGAAAGTACCGCTTTAATACAATTAATGAGTGGGGTACAGATACTACTGGGTTGTTTAAAATAACTTTTAAAGCTGCAAATACTTTAAAAGATGCAAGTGCGGAATATTTTGGAATAACAACCAATGAGTTCGGAAGTAAAATTAATCAAACGGATAGGCAAACTAGCATGTCTGAAAACGATAAATTACTTATTTCCAATTTAAGTTATAGAAAGAAATTTGCTAAAAAAGGAAGGACAGTGTCTTTTCTTTCTGATCTAAATTTCAACAATAAAGCACAAAACGCAACGCTAATTTCTGAAAATAGTTTCTTTGGTGCTGCCAACATATTAACTTCGATTGACAGGGTGAATCAAATTAAAGCCAATCAACAAGCAACTTCATCTGTCGCTTCAAATATCGTATATACAGAGCCATTGAGTGAAAAATCCTTTTTAATTTTTAAATATGGGCTAACTATAGCTAAAAATGATGCTGAAAGAGTCACATCAAATACAGGCGGAAACCTTGTGGACTCACTGAGTAATCATTTTATTTTTAATACAGTCAATAATAGCGGATCATTAAGTTATCGATATGTAGCTAAAAAAGTAAATTTTATTATTGGATCAGGAATGGGTACTGCGAACTACCAATTAAACGATCTGGAATTCGGCACCAATAGGGGAATCAATTTTACAAATTTTATCCCAAGTGTCTCTTTTAATTATAATCCTAAACAACAAAGAAAGCTAAGGTTGAATTACAGCGGTAGTACGGTTAACCCAACTTTAATGCAAATTCAGCCAATTGTAGACAATACTGATCCATTAAATGTATTAGTTGGTAATCCTGAATTAAAACAAGCTTTTACGAATGAATTCAGATTTAATATTGGCGATTACAAGGTTTTAAAAAGTCGTTCAATAAGTATGTGGGTAGACTACGGAAATACCAATAATGCAATTACAAATAGTAGCGAAATTGATACCAAGGGTAAGAGGGTTTCTAAATATGTAAATGTGGATGGCAATTTTAACTATAGTATCAATACAGCGTATGGCCTGGATGTATACAAGGGCGTTAATATGAGTTTTAGATTTGGCAAAAGATTTACTCGTTATAACAATATTGTAAATCGTATTAAAAATACCAATGATTACAATTCTTCAGATTTTACAATTAGCTTGAATTATTGGAGCGATACTTGGTTTAATTTTTATTGGCAATTGAATGCTAGCAACAATCAATCTACTTCTACTATTAGGCCAAATGTAACTACAAACTATTGGTCATATTCTAGTTATGGCAATTTTAATTTCAAATTTAAAAAAGCTAAAACTTATATCTCTTTTGAGAATGAATTTAATATTTATAAAAAATCGGCAGCTTTTCCAGATCAAAGAAATATCTATTTAGTGAATCCATCTATTCGAAAAGTAATTGGAAAAAAAGATCAGTTTGAATTGAAATTATACGCATTCGATCTGTTCAATCAAAATAGTAATGTGAGAAGAAATATTACTAGCAACTTTATTTCAGAGACAACCAATAATGGTATTAGGCGATACTTCTTACTTGGTTTTGTATATAATTTTTCTAAAAATAGCAAGCCACCTAGTTTCGATTAATCAATCACTATAATTTCATCATATGAACCGCATTATTTTAATTTCTATTTTATTCGTTTCCCAGTCAATAATGGCACAACAATTCATTAGTACTGGAAAACTAACATTTGAACGAAAGGTGGCTCAGGTTTCTTTAATGGAAAATTTATATGAAAACGGTGGAGACGACAATATCTGGCTTACTGAAATGAAAAAAGTTTATCCTCGCATAGTTACAGACTACTATACGCTAGCATTCAACAACAATAGCACATTGTTTAAAGTTGACAAAGAGAATGCAGACAATAAGTATATGTTGACCGGATTGAAGCCATCAGATCAAAATTTTGTGTTTCAGGATTTCAATCAAGATGCAACAACTATGTCAAAAGGTTTGTTTGAAAATGAATATTTGGTAAAAGACAGCATTAGGCAATTTCAATGGAAAATTACAGGTGAAGTAAGGGATATTGCTGGTTTTGAGTGTAAAAAAGCTTTAACTAAAATAAACGATTCGGTTGTGGTAGTTGCTTTTTATACGGATCAAATTTTGGTAAAAGGTGGGCCGGAGAATTTCAATGGATTGCCAGGAATGATACTAGGCTTGGCAGTTCCAAGATTATCACTGACTTTATTTGCTACAAAACTTGAATTAATGGCACCTGCTCTAAGTATTAATTTGCCAGCAAAGCCTAAGTTTGTAAAACACAGTCAAATCTCTCAGGATGTGGAAAAAGGATTGAAGAATTGGGGGAAGGAGGGCAAGGCCATTTCTTGGATATCAAACTTATAAATCCAACCCCCTTTGACACAATTAGTAAAATGTGTCAGGTGTTCGTTGTTGACGAAAAGGGGGCGGATTAACTTATTTTTTACTTAAATCAATTGCGAAGCTCAATTTCAATGTCACGCGGTATTCGGTGATTTTATTGTTAGAAACAATCGCTGTTTGATCTTGTACCCATACAGATTTAATATCTTTTAAGGTTTTGCTTGCATGTGTAACTGCTGTTTGTGCTGCGTCTTCCCAGCTTTTTGTAGAGTTAGACATTACTTCGATAACTTTTACTGTGCTCATGGTATATTATTTAGCGTCTAAATTAATAGATGTCTTTTTTGCTTCCTATGATATCCATTTTATACTAGTTTGATTATTGTCAACTATGATCTTGATGTCAATCATTATGGCAGATTTTCATATAACTTAATTTTCATTTCTAAATATAAAATCATGTCTACGATTGTTGCAGAGGCTTACGTGTTGGAGTTAAAAGCTTGGCTTAAACTAATCACTTTTTATAATAACCAGTTAGAAGTATTAAAACATAAACTATTTCAAGCTATTAAGGCGCCAATTCTAATTAGGGATGGTGCAAGGTTGGAGACATATCAAGTGCATATTATTGCGTTGCAAGATTTTTTCTTCGACATCGAAGAATCTATACAGCATCAACTAGAACAAATTGACGTAAAATATTTATTTGATGATACAAGAAAGAATCAAGCAATAGAGCATCAGCAAATATTCATTAGGTACAAATTATATACTGCAGAGAAGAAGCATTTAAAATTTAGATATGCATTATCGCAGTACCTGATTAGTATTTTTGAAATAGTGATTTTAACCAAATTAAACAAAGGCTTACCAGGCCTGAGATCTATTAACAGGCCTACAAATATTACAGTTTGAAGCATCTGTTTCTACACCAATATTGAGCACTTGTTTGTCTTTTGAATTGTATCTAAAAATACTTATTCCCTTTGCCTTCCAAAAATAGGCTGTACTAAATATTGCACCCACTTCTTGTTTTGTTGTAGTTTCTGGTAAATTGATGGTTTTTGAAACTGCATTGTCAGTGTATTTTTGAAATGCTAGTTGGTGTTTTAAATGCCACTCTGGTGTAATTTCTTGTGCTGTTTTAAATAGGTTTCTAATTGCAACCGGAAGTTCAGAAATGAAAGCAATTGATCCATATTTGAGCACTTTTTTTATGATATCTGTTGTATATAATTTGTGCTTTTTCAAAGTAGCTACAAACTGCTGATTGATGTTTTCAAATACATGCTCGTTCAGTATGTGTTTTTGTTCATAAGCAAGTGCGAAAATGGGTTCTATAGAAGAGCTAGTATCAGCGATGATTGATATGCTTCCTGTGGGAGCAATGCTTGTTCTAGTTGCATTGCGCATAGGTGTATCAGGTGCATAGATGCTTTTATTCCAATCTGGAAAGCTGCCCCTGGTTTTAGCCAAGTCTATGGATGCTTCTTTGGCTTTTTCGCTTATAAATTCCATGATTTTTTCGCCTAATTGAACAGCTTTATCTGAATCATATGGAATCTCAAGCTCAATTAATAGATCAGCCCATCCCATTACACCCAATCCAATTTTACGGCTTTTAAGCGTTGTAGATTTGATTTCAGGGGTAGGGTAGGTATTGATCTCAATAACGTTGTCTAGAAATCGAATTGCTGTTTCCACTGTTTCCTCAAGTTTTCTCCAGTTAATTTCTTTGCCTCCGTTATTACCTTTTAAGAATTTTACTAAGTTCAAAGAGCCCAAATTACATGATTCATAAGGCATCAATGGCACTTCGCCACATGGATTTGTGGCATTGATTTTTCCTAATGCCGTTAATGGGTTGTATTGATTGATGGTGTCGATAAAAAGTAATCCTGGATCTCCTGTGGCCCATGCAGATTGAATTATTTTATTCCATAAATATTTTGCATCTACTCTTTTTTCGACATTTCTATAATTTGGATGTATGAGTTCCCATTCGTCATTTTTCTCTACGGCATGCATGAACTGGTCGGTTATGGCAATTGATAAATTGAAATTATTTAATACAGCTGATTGATGTTTTGCATCAATAAATGCTTCTATATCTGGATGGTTAATATCAAGAATAGCCATGTTTGCGCCCCTTCTCTTACCTGCTTGCTTAACGCCTTCTGTTAAGGAATCAAAGTCCTCTATAATAGATAATGGTCCTGATAGATGTTTGCAGATGGAATAGGCATAGTTGTTTTTTGGAGATATTCTAGAAAAATTAAATCCAACGCCGCCGCCACTAGTTTGTATCAATTTGGCATATTTAAAACTATCGTGAATACTTTGCATTGAATCATATATTGGAAGTACAAAGCAAGCACTTAGTTGTTGCTCGATATTGCCTGCATTCATCAATGTGGGCGAATTGGGTAAAAACGACAAATTAGACAAGCATTCATAAAACTTATTCTCCCATAATGCGATCTGCTCTTTCCCTCCCCATTGACTTTCTGCACTTGCGACAGCTTTGGCGACTCTTTTGAAAAGTTCATCTGGTGTTTCTATAATTTCCCCAGAATCATCTTTTAATAAGTAGCGTGATTTTAGTAAGTATTGACTATGTTCTGAAATATCGTTCATTGTAGGTTGGTATTAATAGTATTGAATAAGCACAATCTTTTGATAATCTTTTAAAACATCTTCATCCACAAATTCAACGATGCCTCCAGTGGCAAGTGTTTTTTCTATCACATCATCGACGGCGTCTTTAATATAAAGATCATTATGTACTACGTCGTCATATTCGAATATGATTTCTTTTTTTGCGCCCTGCCTTGCTGGGTAGACATAGTTTTTTTCAATAATCAAATGTTTTCCTTTTTTTTCTGTAGCTCTTCTCCAAACTTCTTTAATACCAACAGCTAAAGTTCTATTACCCATGGCGTCGTCAATGACTTTAATAAGGTCTTCCTTCTTCTGCTTATTCCATTTAGTAACGTAGGGCTCTATCAATTCTAAAAGTTGCGATTCTGTATGTTCTTCATAATTACCATGAATGTATTCTGCTATGTATTTTTTATGATGACTGACTTGCTTAAAATGCCCTATAATCTTGGGCGTACCCATAAAGAACACAGGGATATTATATTGTAATAATATTTGCTTTAATTGCAAATCGATATTATGTAAAAATTTATCTAATTGATGCTCCTTAATTCTAGACTCATCTGTAAAATTGGCAACTTTCTCTGGCATGTCATGGTATAAACCATCTACATCAACCGCTTTTAGCCTTTCTAACTTTAGCATACTATTAGTATTGCCAAGGTAAAAATTACCCTCCTTGCTACTAATTATCATCAATATGTATTTGTGAATCTCCTTTTTTGCATATACTAAATCTCTGATTTCAAAAGAATCATCAATTACAATTCTATCTTCCAATGGCATATCCAAGTAGTAATATTTCTCTAGTAAGGGAGATACAAAGATGGCGATGCTTTTTGTCACTTTTGTATAGTCAATTTCTGAAATGATATGTTTCAATTTCTTTATGACAGGATTGGCAATACTTTTAGGGTATGTTTTTAAAAGTTCTGCACTTGTTTTGTGTACCATCACTTTTAAATGACCAGTAATTTCTTTCTGCGGATTTACTTGTATGTCCACTGAAACTATAATGGAGATACTAGGGTAATAACTTTCTGTCAGTAACAGGTCCGAATAGGATGCTGATTGCATTGTTTTCATGCTTTTTCTATTTAATGTCTTTTGTATAGTCCAATTAATTCACCAAAAGCGAGAATATGAGTTGCCATGGCTTTTTCTAATTGGTATTTGGTGCAATTTGTGTTGAGATCCATCAAATAACAGTCAAGTGCGTATACCTTAAAATGATAATGATGCATTCCATTGGGTGGGCAAGGGCCGCAATATTTGTGCATGCCAAAGTCATTCATCCCTTGTCTGCATCTAATCTTATTGGGCATAATGATTGAATTTGGAAGGATGTTCCATGCAATCCAATGCACCCATGTGCCAACTGGGGCATCTGGATCGTCAACAATCACTGCTAAACTTTTTGTGCCAACTGGAATGCTATTCGCAATTAAGACTGGTGCTTCATTTTTGCCATCACAAGTGTATTGCTCAGGTATAAATGCGTTCTGATTAAAAGCAGGACTTGTTATTTCCAAGAATTTGCTACTAACTTTATTGGATAGATTGGCAATCATTTGATAGTATTTGTTAGCTTCTGTTGGCAATAAATACTGGTATAGCATGTTCTTGAATCAACTCACTTACAAAGCTTTTATGAAATATCGATCCTATCCCAGATCTTCCGTAGGCGCCGCTGATTAATAATGCATTTTTCCTTTCAAGAAATAAGCTATTAAAGTAGGAGTTTGGGTCGGCATTGTTTTTGAATATAGTTAAGTCTTTAAAATGTTTTACTGCAAATTCCTCGAGCAATATTTGATCAGGAATCTCATGTTTTTCATCTTCTTTTGAATAAACTATAATTGTTTTATGATTCGTTAATTCTGGGAATAAATATGCAAACTGTTTGATTGAATACATACAGGATTTGCTTCCATCGTAGGCAATAATGTTACATTTTGGAAAAGCATAATGCTCTGGTATGACAATTGCTGGACACTCAATCTCTTTCAAAGTTTCAACTAAATATTCTGAAACTTTATTTACACCATAGTCTTTATAAAATGTTTCAGAGCCTAAAAGCATTAAATCAGCAAATCTAGACTCTTTAATAAGTGTAGCTATGGATGAGTCGTCGTAATCTTTATGTATCTTATATTCAATGTCATTATTTTGACACTCTTTTTCAAATCTTGCAATGGCTGCTTTTATTTCATCTGCATCTACATCCTCTATCAAAGGTATAAAATAGGTTGACCCAATGCCTTCTCCTGCATAATTCCATAATCTTGCATAATCTTTTTTGGGTATAAAAATACCGGTTAATACAATGCTGCTTTTTTCGTTTAAGTATTTTGCAAACTCCATGGCACCCTTTGAATAATTTGCACCATCAACTGCCAATAAAATCTTTTTCATATTTATATTTTAGTATTTATTTAATGAATCTACCGTCTACAAACTTATGACTGAATACATACTGCTACAATGACTATCGTCAAATCTAATCCTGATTGACATTAGGGGCATAATGACATTATTTTGAATCATATATGGATTTGACTTAGGTCATTTGAATCCATTTTATTAGATAATACTTTTGATGATTATTTACAATTCAATTATTTAATTATGACAAATTCATTGGCTAGGCAAGCAAGTCTTATGCCTACAATTTTTGACGATTTGACAAATCCATGGACGGACTTGTTAAGCAATTTCAGATTAAGTCCAACTAATTTTTCAGTACCTGCTGTAAACATTACAACACACAATGGGGATTACACAATTAGTATGGCAGTTCCTGGAATGAAGAAAGATGATTTCAAGATTGACTTCGACGACAATTTATTAACCATTAGTTGTTCGAAAGAGGAATCAAATGAGGATAAAAATGCTCGCTTTACAAGAAAGGAGTATAATTATTCTTCGTTCAGTAGGACATTTACTATACCAACTGAAGTGAATACTGACAAAATAGACGCACATTACGAAAATGGACTATTAAGTATTAAGCTGCCAACAAGAGAAGAGTTCAAAAAAATAGCAACATCAAAACATATAGCTATTAAGTAAATGCTTAAAAATTGATGTTGATATGCGCCCAAGACGTTTTGTTTTGGGCATTTTTATTTTTAAAACCAAATTCTAGCGTATTTATACTGAATGAATGTCAATGATCAGTTTTTTATATATAAATTAATTGATTACAATTATTTTATTTTTTGATAGCGGTCAGTTTTAAGTTTTATGATCATAGGTATGTTTGTCCTCCGATATTATTTTAACAAATAACCAACGACTATGACTAATAAAATCAACTACATGCTTGTGTTTATTATCATGCAATTTGCAGCAACTTCCTGCGTTTCAACGAAGTCAACAACTTATTTTAACAATGCGTCGGACACTTTGATCGCATTAAATTCATTAAAAGCATTTCAAAACAAACAGGTTCCAAAAATACAATACAATGACATATTAAATATCTCCATAACAAGTTTGAATCAGGATGCTTCTGCCATATTCAATACTACTAACAATTATGTATTCACTTCTGCAACAAGTGCTGGATTGAATACACAATCAAGCGGCTATCTGGTAAATGAGAATGGTTATATTAATCTGCCCTTACTGGGAAATATCAAAGCTGTTGGCTTAACTAAAGTTCAATTAATTGACACATTAACACATATTATACTCGAGAAGCACTTGTTAATGGATCCGATTGTAAATGTACGTCATGTGAATTACGAGGTAACGGTTATAGGTGAAGTTGGTAAACCATCGGTTATATCTGTCCCCAATGAAAGTATTTCAATGCTTAAAGCAATTGGATTAGCCGGTGATATTACAATTTATGGAAGAAAAGATAATGTGCTTTTGATTAGAGAAGCAAACGGAATAAAACAAGTTAAATATATCAATCTTAATACCAAGGAATTTCTACAGTCCCCCTATTATTACTTACAACCAAATGATGTAGTTTATGTAGAGGCAAATAAAAATAAAGTTGCAAGTGTGGGTAGAGGAACTAGGCTTTTGCCAGCATTTTTATCAGGGATGTCTGTTGTTATTTTATTAGTTGATCGTGTATTTTTTCAATAGAATATTATGAAAAAGAAAACTACTTATCCAAGTCAAGAGGAAAACAGCTTAATTGTTAGTGCAATTAGAACTTGTATTCAGCAATGGCCAGTGTTTTTAATATTTCTTACATTTTTGTCTTTAGCAAGTTTTGCATACCTCAAATTTTCTCCTGCTTATTATCAAGCAAATGCATTGTTAATCATCAAAGATGAAAAAAGAGGCAATGAAGAATCAAAATTAATGGAATCCCTTAATTTAATCAGTGCCAAAAAAATTATTGAAAATGAAGTTCAGGTCTTACAATCAAGACCTATTATTGACAAAGTGGTGCAGAAATTATATCTAAATGCACCAATTTATGTACGAGGAAGTTTAAACAAAAAAAGGGCTTTTTTAAACAGTCCAGTTTATGTTGAGATAAAAGATCCTGAAACAATAGCAGACGGACTAGGTTCAATTCGCTTTGAATACGATAGTTTAACCAAGCAAATTACCATTAATGAAAAAACTTCTTATCCACTAAATCAGTGGGTCAATACACAGTTTGGCACAATACGGTTTGTTGAAAACCCTAAAGTAATTTGGTCAAAAGACCGATTTTATTTTGAGCTTGTTAACAATGAATCTGCGGCAAATACCATGGCTGATTTACTCAAAGTGACTGCAACCAATAAGTTGTCTAGTGTGATTAATTTACAATACCGTGATGGCGATCCTACATTAGCAGAAACTGTATTAAATGAATTGATCAATACGTATACTGTAATGCAACTAACTGAAAAGAAAGATTTAGCAAAAAACACGTTAAAATTTATAGACGCCAGATTAAATGTAATAGGTGGCCAGCTTGATTCCATTGAAAGGGAAATAAGGTACTTCAAGGGGTCTAGTGATGCGGTAGATATTAGTACACAAGGACAGCTGTTTTTACAAAATGTAAGTTTAAATGATCAACGGTTAAGTGATATTAACCTAAAACTTGCTGTCATTGAAGAACTAGATGAAAAGATGTCTAATAAGCAGCATAGTTTGCTCATTATGCCAAGTACATTAGGTGTCTTAGATCCGACACTGACTCAATTAATTACTACTTTAAATGAATATGAGCTACAACACGATAAGATTAAAAATACGACAGCTTCGAATAACCCTTTAATGGTTTCCTTGTCTGAACAAATTAGCGCAACTAAAGACCGGATTAAAGAAAATATGAATGCCTATAGAAGTTCTTTAGAGAAAAGCAGAGATAGTTATTTGGGAAATAATGACAAGTATACATCTATGTTACAATCAATACCGGCGAAAGAACAAAAACTACTTGAGATTAGTAGAGATAAAAATATTAAGTCAGACATCTATGCATTTTTACTTCAAAAAAGAGAAGAAAGTGAAATTGCCTATGCATCAACTATTACAGATAATAGTATGATCACCAATGCGCATGCGTCTTCTAGCCCTGTGAGTCCCAATCATTTATTTGTCTTTGGCTCGGCTTTATTTTTATTATTTGGCTTTCCTATTGGCTTGGTTGGGCTAAGGGATAGTTTTAATGGCTCAATTAGGTTTAGGAGAGATATTGAATCCATGACTGATTTACCTATCATTGGTGAGGTTGCGCATACTGAATGGAAAGATCAGAAATTAATACAATATGGTGAACAAACTAAACAATATGAATCATTCCGAAAAATCAGGTATGCGCTCTCGAACCGAGGGATGGGTACGAAAAGTAAAAAGCTATTAATTACTTCTGGTATCTCTGGAGAAGGCAAAAGTTATATTGCAACCAATTTGGCGCTTAGTTTTGCTGATGTTGGGAAAAGGGTTGTGTTAATTGATTGTGATTTTAAGCAAGCCAATATGTCTAAATCGTTTAATCTTTCTAAAGTAGATGGGATTACTGATTATATGTCTGGTTTGGTTGATGAGTCAGATATCATTCATCAATTTCCAGAGTATAAGAATTTATATTTTATTCCCGCAGGTTCAATACATCAGAACACAACAGCATTATTAGAAAATGGCAGTATTGGCGATCTTTTTGATTATCTAGAGGAGCATTTTGATTTAATAATCATTGACACTGCGCCCGTAATGAGTCTGGCAGATGCTTATTTGCTTGCTAATTATTGTGATACGACACTTTTTGTTGTCAAGCATGGCTATTCTCCCAAAAATATTTTAGAATCTATTAGTTCAAATGATGAAATCAACGGCTTGGGTGATACTGTGATACTCTATAATGGAGTTAAAGAACAGTTTAATTGGAGTTCAAATAACAGCGGGTTAGGCTATACAAATAATAGACTTTCAGTTGGAAGGGGACAGGTTAAATTATTGAATTAATTCAATAAGCGTTTTTAAGATTTTATTTTAATTCAATTCATTTTCATTCATCACTGTAAGTGAAGTCGGCGAAGCCGTACAATCATTCATATTTTTTAAATTATACAATCATGGAAAAGTTTTGGTACGTAATTTATACTAAATCTAACTGCGAAAAGAAAGTAGCTAGTTTACTAACTAAGTACAATATTGATAATTATTGCCCATTGAATAAAACGATGAGGCAATGGGCAGATCGAAAGAAAATGATATTTACGCCTTTGTTTACTTCCTACGTTTTTGTTCAGATTAGTGAAGATGCTTTGTACAAGGTAAGACAGGCGAGTTCTGACATCATCAATTTCGTGTATTGGTTGGGGAAGCCCGCAGTGGTTCGAAAAGATGAAATAGAGCAAATCAGGCAATTCTTGGATCATCATATGGATGTGAAATTGGAGAAGAAGCCAATCCATATTAATGATAAAATCAAAGTTTTAAGTGGCCCATTTTTAAATATGGAAGGTAATGTTAAATCTATTGAACATAATAAGGTCAAGTTAATCCTGCCTTCACTGGGTTATATCATGATTGCTGAAACAGCTATACAAAATGTACAAGTAATTCAAAGTAGTTATCAGCTTAACAGAATGATATCCTAATCAATATTTTTGAACTAACATATGCCAAATATTATTAAGTCTTTTTTGAAAAGAAGCATTGCTTTTTTGTATATCCAATTCGGTTGCGTTGAAAGGGCTAAGAAGAAGATAATCAAAAATCAATCTATTGTTTCAATATATTTTCACAACCCTACATTTAAAACATTTAACGACTGTATAAGTTGGCTTATTAACAATGGTTTTGATTTTTTAGATATCAGGGAATTATTGAAATCAAAAGATCATCCTTTAGTCTATAAGAAGCCTATGGTGATTATTACTATTGATGATGGATGGCGTGATAATTTACTCAATATTGTGCCTATTGCACATTTCAATCAAATACCTGTTACAATTTTTAGCACTACTGAACCTTTAATTGAAGGGGGTGGTTATTGGTGGTCGTATATAAAAGCAGGCATTAAAAAGGGTATTACTACTTGCACTGTTCCGTTTTTGAAATCTTTGCCCAATGTCAATAGACTAAGTATTTTAAACCATTTAAAGCCATTGATTCATCTGGATCGTGAATCTATGACTGTCGAGGAATTGAAGGCAATTGCTATATCTCCTTATGTGCAAATTGGGGCGCATACAATTTCACATCCTATTCTTCCAAATTGTAGTGACGAAATAGCTGATAATGAGATTGGTCAATCCAAATCAATTTTAGAAGCAATATTAGCGAAGCCAGTGTATAGTTTTTCATATCCCAATGGTGACTATACGGAAAGAGAATTGATACTGGTAGAAAAACATGGTTATCAGCTAGCTTTTACTACTCAACCTGCATTGATTGAACCAGGAATAAATATGGATTTATTAAAATTACCAAGGTTTGAGGTAATGGATGATGCTTCTTTAGATGAAAATATTTGTAGAATGACAGGTGTCTGGTTTAAAAAGTAATACTATGGCTCCTTTTTTATATAAAATATTGGCTGGTTCAGTTTTGTTCATTTTTGCAATTTTGCTTTTGTGGTCAAAAGGGAATAAGAATAAAATATATATTGAGTATATCATGTTTTGTTTCCCATTTATAGCAATTACATTAATGCCATCTATAGGCTATCCCACTATTTTTGATATTACCACAATAATTTTCGTAATATTTTTTTATAGACCTCGCTCAGACATGGGCGTTTCAATGAAGCATTACACTTACCTTTTGTTGGCATTTTTTATTTCATTAATTTTTGGAGGAATAGGTGCAGAGTCAATATCGTATAATTCTGTTCCCGATCTTATACAACTTATTTGCGTTTTTGCTTTCGTTAAAATAGTTTTTGATGAAATTGCATTAGAACCAGTTTTTTTTGATCAGTTCATTAAATTACTTAATATAACCGTTTTAGCTTCGCTCGTATTTTTGTTCGGACAATTTCTTTTTGGCCCACAGTTTAGTTTCGACAAGACGCCTAATATCAATGTTTTGCAAGGTGACAAAATTCGTTTTCCAAGTTTTTTTCAAGATCCACAAAAATATGCACAATTTCTTTCGGCTGGATTTTTCATTTCATTAATTCAATCAAAAACAAGAAATACGTCTAGATGGACTTTTTATTTATTGCCTATTGCAATTATAGTTGCATTATTGTTTTCTGGGGGTAGGGCAGGTTTATTAGGATTGTTATTGGGCGTGATCTTGATTGTATTATTGGGCAATGCTAGGTTTCGAATTGCAGTCATTATTGCAGCATTGGCAATTGGATTGCTAAGTACACAATATGCTTCGCAAATGTCTATTTTCAACAGGGAATCTACGTTTTCTGATGCCTATGAATTTCGATTCGAAATATGGAGAGATGCGTTTGAAATATTCAAAGCTCATCCCTATTTTGGTATAGGTATTGGTAATTACGCAGCATATGTAAGTGAACATAATCCAGATCAATACTGGGTGGCTAGCAATGTATATACAGCTTACGACCATCCAGAGAGTGGTTATCTGAAAATTTTGGTTGAATTTGGTTCAATTGGATTTCTAGCCTTTTTTGGCTTAATAGTTATACCAATTGTTAAAGGGGTAAAATATTATTTAAAAACAAAAGACCATATTTCATTATTATTGATTGCGGCCTTGCTTTCTTGGATGGTTGGTTTTACAACGGTCTATTCTCTAAGTGATAGTAGAATTGCATTGTATGTAGCAGTCATTACAGTATTAATTATTGTTAGATACAAAAAGCATTTAGTGCATGAGTCAATTTAGAATTGCCCAATCCGTAATAGACAATCTAAAGTCGAAATTCATTTTGAATAGTTTCTGGGGTGTAATCGCTAATCTAATTCAAAACATATTATTTAGTTTATTTTTTGTCATTGTCGCTAGAAAGTATAACTCAACGGATTTCTCCAGTTATATTCTGGCTAACACCGTTTATGGTCTAGTACTTGCTTTTTCATCATTAGGTTTAGGGCAATGGTTTGTGCGTAGGCTCTTAGAAGAAGTTGATAAAGAAGTATTGATCCATCAATTTTTCAAGCTTCAATGTATTATCGGGGTAGTATTTTATGGATTTAATATTTTGCTTGCATTTGTTTTATATAAGGATCATCTTATAAGACAATTATCAGTGTTGATCGGCGTCAATATCATTTTTGATAATATTATTTATGTAATTAAATATATCAATATTGCACAACTGAATCAAAAAAAAACATTTTTGATTCAGACGGTTGAATCACTTTTAAAATTTTTGCTTGGATCTGTCATATTATATACTCCAATTTCAATGCCTTTTCTTGCTTTAATGATTATAACACTAAGATTTTTGACACTCAATTTTTTTCTACATATTGGAACAAAAATACCAATCAGGTTATCCTACTTCTTGAAGTCCAAAATTGATGTGAAGACATTCAAGTCGCTTGTAATCAACAATTGGCCTTTTATAGTCATTGGTAGTATCTCTGTTTTGTTTTGGAAGATGGGTAATATGCTCATTGCTAACTATTTGACTTTGATAGATGTAGCACATTATGAAATTTCATTTAAATTATTTTCAATGGCAGAAGTGATACCAGTTATCGTGTCTACATCCTTATTTCCCACCTTATTAAAAAAATTAAAAGAAGACAAAGAGGGTGCAATTCGGTTTTATAAAAATGTATTCCTTGGTTATGCGCTATATGGCTGCATGGCATTTACGTTTATTTATTCATTTTCGGATCAAATAATACCTTGGTTATTTGGGGTAAAGTTTATTGCTACTCCAATCTATTGTAAAGAAATGTTTTTAACAATGTTGGTATTCCCTACGGCAATTTTACAAGCCAATCTACTTGTTGCTTTGCACCAAGAAAAAGTAGATATGTGGTTGAATATCGCTAGTCTTGTTTTTAATGTTTTAATTTCTATAACTGGATTGTATTTTGTCAAGTCAATTACTGTGATAAATTTATCTATATTATTATCATTTTTAATTTTTCACCTTTTGCAAGATCATTTTTTAATAAAAAGTAAAATCATTTCATTAAAATCAGCATTATATTTCTACGTATTCATTACAATAGGTTTAGTTGTTTACTTCATACTCTCCCAATATCTTATGCCAATCTTTGTTTTCCTCATATTCTGGTCTTTAATAATGGTTGTTTTATATTATTATAAAGTTGCTGGAAACAAAAGAAATATTCCATTAGCGTCAATACAATAGTAGATTCTAACATGGTAGTGCTGTATTACACCCAAACATATTTTTTAGACGCTGCCATTGAAACCATTAGGTCATTGCAGGAGCCTAGTCTTGAATTGCATTTGATGATTGAAATCACGCCCGATTCAAAGCATTCAAATATAATTCATGTAAATAATTTAGATAAGGCGGCAGCATTATCAAATTTAAGAACATTTTTAGGCGAGAAGAAAGCACTGGCTTTTGAGCCATATTTCAAGTCTGTAAAATCCGTGCATTTTCTTGTTTTTAAACGTTCAAGTGTTTTAAAACGAAATACAATATATGTTTTAGTTCATTTTTTAAAGCTATTGTATAAGATCAAGCCTAGTGTGATTCATTTTGACACAATTACTTTAAGGTCTCTATTGTTTATTCCTTTTATAACTGGTGTGAAGAAAGTTATTACAATACATGACCCGATTCCGCATCTTGGTGATTATTCTTGGAAGCAAAGTTTAACGAAAAATATTTACAACAAACTAGCGCACAAATTTGTATTTTATTCAAAGTATGCGAAAAGTCAATTTAAGCAGTATTATCCATATCTAAAACAGCCTAAATATTTAATAGCGTTCCAGCCCTTTACTTTTAATCAACTATTTGAAAAGTCAGACTTAGTCGAATCATGCATTTTGTTTTTTGGAAGGATCTCTTATTATAAAGGCATTGATTTATTAATGAAAGCTATTCCGGAAGTATTAAAAATATATCCTCATCAAATATTTGTTATTGCTGGAAGAACTGATGGTTACCAGCTCGATTATCAATTCTTAAAAAAATACGAACACAATATTTTGCTCCTTAATAGGTACATCAACACAAATGAAGCAGTATGGTTGATACAAAAGTCAAAATTTCTGGTTTGTCCATATCGTGATGCAAGTCAAAGTGGTGTTCTAATGACGGCACGTGCTATTGGGAAGCCAGTCATCGCCACCAATGTTGGTGCTTTTACAGAATATATCCAAGATGGTGTAGATGGCTTAATTGCTAATCCTACATGTGAAAGTTTAGTAGAGAAGATATTATTCTTTTTAAATCAAAATCGTTATAAAGATTTTGAAAAATGCGTTGAAAAGAACTTCTCCACCCATGTCGCAAAAGATAATCAAAAAACGCTTTTAGACGCTTATTCATTCAATTAAATGTAGTCATATGTGTACAATCGCTTTTATTATTCATGGACTTTGTATGGGCGGTGCTGAAAAATTCACTATTGCATTGTTAAATCATTTACATCAAAATGGGCATCAAGTATTTTTAGTCGTTTTAAGTGATGATCGAACCTTAGTGAATGACTTACATCCAGATATACCCATTTTTACGATTTTAAGAAAGTCGAAATATGACATGAGCATTACTAAAAAAATTGCCTTCATATTTGAACATAACAATGTTCAAAAGGTTTTTTGTGTTAACTCCTATTCCTTTTTCTTAACAAAGTTGGCCTTGTTTAACAATAGGGAGATCCAAATTTACCTTTCCTTGCATACAAGTGCCCCCCGCTCCTTAAAAAATTATATACAAAACCTTATCTATTTCAGATTGGCTAATACGTCGGATAAGATTGTTTTTTTATGCGAAAACCAGAAAAAGCTATTAACTAAAAATTATTTTATTCCTAGTTCAAGTCAGTATGTGATCAATAATGGGATAGATACCAAATACTTTAGCCCATCTTCTGAAGCAATGAAAATTAAACATGCAGCTAGAAGGCATTTTAAATTATCTGAAGAGGAGTTGGTCATATTGAAGGTGGCCAGAATTGCTCCTGAAAAAGGGCATTTAGATGCCATTGAGGCATTGTATTTATTGCATGACAAATACCACGAACCTGCACATATTATTTTTGTTGGAGATGGATCGCCACTCTATAAATATAAAATCAGAAAATTAATAGTAGATAGAGGACTAGAAGATTATGTACATTTTGAAGGCAATCAAAAAGACGTAAGATGGTATTATCAATTGGCTGATTTGTTCACGCTAACATCTAATAATACAGAAACATTCTCAATTGCAGCTTTAGAGGCAATGGCATACGGTTTGCCTTGCTCTATTACAGAAATTGGGGGTGCTAATGAAATGATTTTGCCTGGAGTAAATGGATTACTTACTAGGCCTCATGATCCTTTATCTATTGCAGATAGTTGGTATACTTTGCTTTCTTCTAGACCCAAGCCCGATTTGATTAGAGCACATGTTTTAAACCATTTTGACAAAGCGTCTATGTTGGCGCAATACGACGCCATTTTATTATAATATTTAATTTATGGAAGATATCTATTCTAAGGTTTTATTTATTGGTCCGCTGAATTCATTTGGCGGTATTGGTGCAGTATTGAGAACCTATCAAAAAAATATCAAACATTTTAATTTCATCCCAACTCATAAAGACCAATCTAAAATTCAAAACATATTTCATTTCATATATAGTTTATTCGAGTTTAATTATTACATCATTTCAAATAAGCAAATCAAGATTGTCCATATTCATAGTGCTTCAAAAGGGAGCTTTGTTCGAAAAATAATCATTGCAATGATTGCAAAAATTTATGGTAAAAAAGTGATTCTCCATATGCATGGTGGGCAATTTAAGGAGTATATAAATAATTTATCATGGTCAAAATTCATTTTTATTTATCTAATGAATCAAGTTGATCTATTCATTTGTTTAACGGAAGGGTGGGAGTGTTATTTTAAAAATCATTTAGGTTTAAAAAATGTAGCAATTTTGGGTAATCCTGTCAAGATCGAAGACAATTTGTTTCAAAAACCACCATCTGATGAATTATCACTTTTGTTTTTAGGTACCCTCAATGATAAAAAGGGCATTTTTGATTTACTTGATTATATATCTGCAAACGAGCATTTTAAAAATTATAAAATTCGTTTAAAAATTGGAGGCACTGGGGAGACTGAAAGACTTGTTAACAGCATTTCAGACACCAAATATCTTAATCAAATTGAATATCTGGGTTTTGTGAGTGGAGACCAAAAGCATGAAGCAATCAAAGCATGTGATATGTTTATTTTGCCTTCTTATTACGAAGGACTTCCTGTATCCATTTTAGAAGCAATGGGGCATGGGAAACCGATTATTGCTACCAATGTTGGCGGGGTTTCGTCAGTAGTAAAAGAGCATTCTAACGGGTGGTTGTTTGAGCCTGGTAATTTCCAACAACTTGACATCATTTTCGATGAAATAGTCAAAAAGCAATTTCATCTTGATCAATACCAATTGAATGCATATCATATTGCTGGTCAATACGCTTGCCAAAATATATTAATTCAATTGTCTAACGAGTATAAAAAACTACTTAATTAATTATAATATGCGTTTACTTATAGGGTTGATACGAATATATTTAGTTGACTTCATTGGTGGGACAAAGATCATCAAGACTTTAAAATTGTATCAAAAAGAACAATTGCTTCCAAAAGACAGCTTGAATGCTATCAGGAATAAAAGATTAGACGAATTATTGTCTATTGCTAAAACATCCACACAGTTTTACAAAAATGCAAACAATTACGATTCATTGGAAATCGTTGATAAGGCAACAATTAGAAAACATTTCAATAATTTAATCTCTTCGTCTTTCAAAAAAAAATTATATCCAAAATCAACTGGAGGATCAACAGGTGTGCCATTGAATTATTTGACAACACCTGAGTCTAGGTCGGCAATGTGGGCAGGTATAATCATGTCTTGGCAGGTTGCTGGATACCAATGGGGGGATAAAGTTGCTTTTATAGCTGGCACATCCATTGCGAAATCGAATTTTAAACATAAAATATTTTATCTATTATTCAATATTGAAGTTTATTCTGTTTATGATCTTTCCGACAAGAATATACGTGCTTATATCAATCAGATCAATCAATCTAAAGTGGCAATTATTTACGGGTATGCTTCTGCTTTAGGCCATATTGCTAATTATATTATTCAGCATGGGCCTGTTGATTTTCCTCATTTAAAAGGAGTCGTATGCACTGCAGAAGTTTTAACGAATAATGTAAAACATAGTATCCAAACAGCATTTTTTGTGCCTGTATTTAATCAATATGGTTGTAATGAAGCTGGTATATCTGCCTATGAGTGTAAGTATCATAAAATGCATTTAATTAGTTCAAGGTCGTTTTACGAGACCGACGCAACTGGCAACTTGATATCCACTGATTTAGCTAACAAAGGATTTGTCATTATGAAGTATAAAACCGGTGATATGGTTGAAATTGACGAATCAGCTACATGTTTATGCGCTAGTAATTATCCAATCATTACCAATGTGATGGGGAGGACATGTGATATTGTTACAGACTATGAAGGTCATTCTGTGCATAGTTGTTTTTTTAATATATTATTTCGTGATGACACTAGTATTAAGCAATTTCAAATTGTCTATAATAGGACTGAATTAAAAATCTATTTAAATGTAGATCCAACAATGGCGGTACAGACCCATTATGAAAAATACATTGCCGAGATAAAGAAACATTTACATTTTGATCATTATACGATTGTTTTTAATGCACCATTTTTAAAACTGGACAATGCCAAACATCGTTTCGTAATTAATGAAAGCTAAATTAATATCTATGCGTATTTGGTTTGATATTTCTAATTCACCGCATGTCATACTCTTTCAGGGGTTAATTAAAGATTTAGAGGCATCTGGGCATGAAGTGCTTATTACCACAAGGCCGCTAGCGAATACAATTGATTTATTGGATCAAAGTGGCTTTGTATATACTGTTATTGGAAAACATTACGGCAAAAACATCTTCAACAAACTTTTAGGCTTTCCAATAAGGGTGCTACAGTTATATCAATATCTTCGTAAACAGCATATTGATTTCGCAGTAGGGCAAAGTTCATTCCACTTGCCTTTAGTAGCTCGATTATTAAGTGTGCCTTCGCTTTACACCAACGATAACGAGCATGCAGCTGGAAATATTGTTGCTTTTTATTTCGCAAATAAAATTTTGATACCCTCTAGTTTTATTTTAAATAAATACCTGAATCATAATTGGATTAAATCTAAAATCACCTATTATCCTGGTGTTAAAGAAGGCATCTATCTTTGGATAAAGCACCAGGATTTGACTTTAAAAAGAAGTCAAATAGTATCTAATGATGTCAATATATACATTCGTCCAGAACCACAGACTGCACAATATTACACTGGTGCTTTATATTTTTTAGATGAGATGATCCAGCAATTACAAGAAAAATATAAAATCACTATTCTCACAAGAAATAGGGAACAGCTAGAGCATTATAGTCAGGGCACATTTAAACAATGTTATGTGCCGTCTAAGCCAATTCATTTTGATGATATCGCATTAGATTGTACGCTGTTTATTGGAGCCGGTGGTTCAATGACGAGGGAATTCGCTTTGTTAGGCATTCCAACTATTTCTGTTTATCAAGACAAATTATTAGCTGTAGATCATCTTCTTTTACAAAATCAATTATTACGACATTACCCAATAATCAATCAAGAAATAGTTTTAGATGTTTTAGCGGCAACAAAGTTGCGTAAAAGCGGCAATGTATTATTGAATTTGGGCAAGCAGGCTTATTCTATTTTAAGAGCAGAGATAGTCGGATAGAATTCGGTTTAGTCTACAAAGAAGTCACCTTTTAAATTTTTACATATGATTCGAGTCGCTTTAATCGGAGCGGGTAAGATGGGTATTTCTCATTTATCCATTTTAGGGGCACATCCCCAAGTCGAGGTTGTTGGTGTTGCAGACAATGCACACTTAGTCACTGATTTTCTAGAAAAGTATGCACAGTATCGCTGTTTTACAGATTACAATAAAATGATTGAAGTCACTAAGCCCGATGCAGTCATTGTAGCAGTGCCAACGAAGTTACACTCCTTATTCGTTTGGAATTTACTTAAAAATGACATCCATGTTTTTGTAGAAAAACCATTTTGCCTGGATGTGGATGAAGGCCTTGGACTCATGGAAATGGCCAGAGCTAGAAATTTAGTCAATCAAGTTGGATATCATAATAAATTTATCGGCACATTTAAAGAAGCTAAAAATATTATTGAAACTGGTTTAATTGGCAAAATACAACATTTTACAGCAGACATGAATGGACCAGTGTTTGTTCGGAACAAGCAACAAAGTTGGAGATCAAAGGAAGACGAAGGTGGTGGCTGCTTACTTGATTATGCTGCTCATAGTATTGATTTATTAAATTATTTAGTTGCGCCAATTGACAAAGTGCATGGGACTATTTTAAAACAATATTATAATACGAATGTGGAAGATGGCGTGTATGCATTACTTGAAACCAAGAATCACATATCGGGTGTATTGAATGTAAACTGGAGCGATGAGACTTATAGGAAGATGGCCACGACTATTACTATAATGGGTACAAAGGGAAAATTGATTGTCGATGCTACAGAATTGAAACTTTATTTAAAAGAAACGCCCCATCATATGGCTTATAGCAAAGGCTGGAATTTGCGTCATATTAATGAATTAAGTGAAGAAGTAGATTACTATTTGAGAGGAGAGGAATATTCTGCGCAATTGGATTATTTCATTAAAGCTGTCAATGGAGATGTGCCAAATAATATCAACAATTTTGAATCTGCTAATCAAACAGATAGGGTTATACAACTTATTAGAAATTTTAAAACAAATTAATATGGAACGCATACTATTTGGTGACAATCAATTTTTTGGAGTGAACCACATTTCTGATGAGAAATCAAGAACTCAGGCTATACAATTTAAAGAGGATGCCACTATTTTAAAAACCTTAGATTATGCGATGGATGAGGGTGTGAATACTTTTATGTGCACTACACACGATCGTATTACTGCTATCTGTGATGCTATTAGGGCAAATCCAATCAAGTACCACAATTTTAAAATTTATCCATGTTTGCCTTATGCGCACAAGTATGCCAATGCGGTGACAGAATTAGGGCTATTAGGAACACTTAAACAATATGTTCCAGGCAATTTTTTTGGTTCACTTTTTAGAGGCGGCGTAGCAATCGTTTCCAAAGACTATATCGCCATGATGAAACTACTAGTTGATGCCGAAATGAAAATGTTTAAGGGAATTGATACGCCAGTTATTTTTTTACAAAATGTAATCACCGATTTGTTGCTTGGTCTAGGTATGAAAGATGTGGTGAAGGCTTACCATCAATATATCATGACAGAATACAATGCTGAACCTGGGTACATTACCATGAATATGCCAAAATTGTTAGATTTTTTAAATGCTGCAGGGATTTATAATCCTATTATTTGTACCTCAATTAATGTAGACGGTTTCAGGATGTCTGGTGGAAAGGCATTGTATGAGAAAACTTTGAACGAGCGTGATATACGTGTAATTGCAATGCAGGTTTTATCAGGGGGCGCAAGCAAACCAAAAGAAGCACTATCCTACGTTTGTAACTTGCCTAATATTCAATCGATACTTTTTGGAGCTTCTTCTAAATCGAATATTAGAGAAACTGTTTCATTCATACGAGAATTTGATTACGAGGAAGAAGACGCTATTTCTGAACAATTTAACCATATAAAAATTTATTAGTCATGCTCATTACAATTGTAGCTGGTGCAAGGCCAAATTTTGTTAAAGTGGCGCCCATCATTAGGGCGATCCAAGCTGCTCAAGATGAAGGAGCAAGAATTGATTATAGATTGGTGCATACAGGACAGCATTTTGATCAAAAAATGAGTGGTGATTTTTTTGATCAATTAAAAATTCCTGCTCCACATGCAAATTTACATTGCAGTGCAGGAACTGTCATTCAGCAAACAGCTTCCATAATGTGTCAAATTGAAGATGAACTAGTGCAGAATAAGCCCGATATAGTTTTAGTAGTAGGTGATGTAACATCTACAATGGCGGCAGCCATTGCGGCTAAAAAATTGGGCATTCATACTGCGCATGTTGAAGGAGGTATTCGTTCTGGCGATTTAAACATGCCAGAAGAATTAAATAGAATTGTGACAGACGCAATTTCTGATACATTCTTTACAACAAGTAAAACAGCATCTGCTAATTTAATTGAATCTAATATACCAGAAGAAAAAATCCATTTTGTTGGAAATACAATGATCGATACTTTATTGTTCCATCTTCAAGATATTCAAAAACCTAATTTTTGGGATGCACTAAACTTAAAAGCGAAAAACTATTTCCTGCTTACTTTACATAGGCCTTCTAATGTGGATGATCCTGTTAAACTACAAGCTTTATTAACTGAAATTGCAAGGTTAACCAGGCATGCTCAAGTTGTTTTTCCTGCACATCCTAGAACATTAAAATGTATTGAATCAAATCATATCAATTGCTATTCCATTCAAATCATTCCCCCACAGCCCTATTTAGAGTTTATTTATTTAATTAAGAATGCCAAAGCGATTATTACTGATTCGGGAGGTATTACAGAGGAAGCCACCATATTGGATGTGCCTTGTATTACGATGCGCAATACAACTGAACGACCAGAAACGGTAACGCATGGAACCAATGAATTAGTGGGAGAAGACATGGGTTTGTTAGCGAAGATGCTAAACAAGATTGAAAAAGGAGACTGGAAGTTAAATCAGGGACCTGCTTTATGGGACGGCAAAACAGCCGAAAGAATTGTAAATATTTTATTATGCAAAAAGGATTAAAGTATTTGCTCAGTAATGCGCTTTTTGGATTAGATCTTGTAGGGCTTAATCTTTCTGTTTTTTTGTTATTGCTTTTTTATCAAAGAGGATTAAGTACAATTGACTTTAGGCCCTATCTACAATTTTGGTTGATGATGAACCTTGCTTGGATAGTCATTTCTGTTGCGGTTGGTTTATATGGAAGTATGCTGGTCTTGAAATTTGAATTATTTGTAAAAAGAACAGTACACATGTATGTGGTATGGGGAATGTTGATGTTGTTGTACCTGGTTGTTATTAGAGAAGTTAAATTTTCACGAACTTTTATCTTAGCGCTTTTAATAGCCTTTCCATGCATGTTAGGGATTAGCAGATTTTTATATTTTGCTGTACATAAATACATTCGGAAAAGAGGCACTTATGTGCATAAGATTATCATCCTTGGATACAATGAAATGTCAAAAAAATTGGCAAAATATTTTGAGGAAGAGGGTATTAATACAGAACTAGTGGGATACGTGGAAGAGCCCTTCAATGTACATGAGCTAACAAATTATCCCATTTTAGCAGGTATTGACAATACCATTGAGATGGCAAAAAACATGGATGTACAAGAGATCTTCTCTACCATCATGCCAGAGCAAAATACCACCATTTATCAATTAATGAATGATGCCGAAAATAGTTGTGTTAGGTTTAAGATTATCCCAGATTTTTCGATGTTTTTAAAAAAGCCAGTTGTGGTAGATTATTTCAGCGACATGCCTGTGTTGGCTTTAAGAGGAGATCCTTTGGAAGACATGGGTAATAGGATTAAAAAAAGAGCTTTAGATTTACTGGTTAGTTCGGCTGTCATGGTTTTTATATTATCCTGGTTAATTCCATTGATTGCTGCTTTAATAAAGCTAGAATCTAAAGGGCCAGTTTTTTTTAAACAACAAAGAAGCGGCAAGAATGATAAGCCATTTTATTGCTTAAAGTTCAGAAGCATGCGTATGAATGCAATTGCTGATGAAAGATCTGCTACAAGAGACGATCCAAGGATTACAAAAATAGGCCGTTTTTTACGCAAGTCAAGTCTAGACGAATTCCCGCAATTTGTAAATGTATTTTTTGGTGAAATGAGTCTAGTTGGGCCAAGGCCACATATGCTCAAGCATAGTTCTGAATTTTCGAAAATGGTGGCACACTATATGTCTAGACAGTTTTTAAAGCCCGGTATTACTGGTTGGGCACAAATTAACAGTTTTAGAGGTGAGATAAAATGCCAAGCAGAAATTGAAGGCAGGGTAGCAAGTGATCTCTGGTATTTTGAAAACTGGACTATTTGGCTTGATATAAGAATTATGTTTTTAACAATCTATCAAGTTTTCGCTGGGCATAAAAACGCCTATTAAAATTTAATTATTAAATCAATCATCAAATTATGAATTGCTCGCATCAAATGGCGGTTATAGGCCTAGGTTATGTTGGATTGCCTTTGGCATTAGAATTTGCAAAAAAATATCCTGTAATTGGTTTTGATATTGATCAAGAAAGGGTTAGAGAACTACAAAATGGCTATGATCGAACTAAAGAAGTCATGGAGTCGGATTTGATATCAAAGATCGTTTTCTCTTCAAATGTAAATGATATCAGTAAAGCCAATACTTATATTGTTACAGTGCCTACGCCAATAGATAATTTTTATAAGCCTAATTTATTACCTATTTTAAAAGCTACAGAAATGATAGGCAGGGTATTAAAGCCAGGAGATCTTGTGATTTATGAATCTACGGTATATCCTGGGTGTACAGAAGAAGATTGCGTACCGGTACTTGAAAAAAGCAGTGGCTTGAAATATAATAAAGATTTTTTCTGTGGGTATTCTCCAGAAAGAATTAATCCCGGTGACAAAGTCAATACATTGACAACGATTAAAAAAGTAACTTCTGGTTCTAATACAGCCATTGCAGAAGTCGTAAATAATTTGTATCAGTCAATCATTACAGCAGGAACTCATTTAGCGCCAAGTATCAAAGTGGCTGAAGCATCGAAAGCAATTGAGAATGCGCAAAGAGATATCAATATATCTTTTATAAATGAGTTGGCGCTCATTTTTGATCGTATGGACATAGACACCAATGATGTACTTGATGCAGCTTCAACAAAGTGGAATTTTTTAAAATACCAGCCAGGATTAGTAGGAGGACATTGTATAGGGGTAGATCCATATTACCTTGCACATAAAGCAGAATCGCTTGGCTATCATCCACAAGTCATTTTATCAGGCAGGAGAGTGAATAATCAGATGGGGCAATTTGTAGCAAGCAAAGTGATCAAATTGATGATCCAAAAAAATCATAAAATCAATGGGGCTAAAGTCCTCATCAATGGGTTTACATTCAAAGAGAACTGTCCAGATATTAGAAATTCCAAAGTGATTGATATATATACTGAATTAAAAGCCTTCGGTTTAGAGGTGCATGTGTTCGATCCTTGGGCAGACCCTAGTCAAGTAAAGAATGAATACAATATTGATTTAATTGAAACGCCTGAAGAAGGCTATGATGCAGTAATACTAGCTGTTTCGCACGACTTGTTCAATGATTTAGAAATTAATAAAATTACGAATCCTAATGCAGTAGTTTATGATACTAAGTCTGTTATGTCAAGGTGTTTGGTAGATGGGAGGCTTTAAAATGTTAACAACAATCAATCAAAAGGCTGACTATTGTCAGGAAAAAAACATGAATAGCAGCATAATATTACATTGAAAAGGTCGTTTATGAGGTATAGGAACTGATTCCCCATAGTGAATATCCCCGCGTCCTAATAACAATTTCGTTATTCCCCCATCCCCCTAGTCCCCTTATCCCCATTGCATCATTGTATTGGCATGTTTATGTCAATAGGATAAAAGTTAAACTAACTATTGCTAGTCATAGGTCTGTTTTCTTTTGATCATTTCTTATAACAACAAATTCAATTTTTTATGAAAAAAATTTTACTTATCGAAAAGGACGAGGATATTAGATCAAATCTTGCACAGGTGCTTGAACTGGTTGATTATGAAGTATTCACGGCAGAAGACGGGCATCATGCTGCCGAGTTAGCCAAGCGTGAAACGCCTGATATGATTATCTGTGGATCTTTATTGCCTTTATTAGACGGTTATGGTTTGTTTAAAGAATTACAAAGCCATCCTGCTACACAACAATCAAAAGTAGTTTTCTTTACACCTAAGCATTTAAATGGGCATGCAAATTCAAATGGTCATTCACATGAAGGGGAATTAGTACAAACAATTTCTAGTTCAAATTCGATGGAGCAATCGTCCAATGCAATTTTAGGTTCAATTAGACAACAATTCGCATTTTCTGAAAAACCAATTATTAGCAATACAGAACCAACGGCCGAAGTGATTAGACTAAATGGGGTAGAAGACGTATTGGATGTATTGATAAAGGACAGGGATATACTTTATTATAAAAAGAAACAAATCATTTTCTCTGAGGGCAATTGTTCTAGGAATTTGTATTTCGTTAAAAAGGGGAAAGTTAAAATCTATCAAACCAATGATATTGGGAAACAACTTGTTGTGGATTTATATGCAGAGAATGACTTTATTGGCTATATCCCTTTGATTGAAAATTGCAATTATACAGAGATAGCAGAGGCTTTAGAAGAAACAGAATTGATTGTAATACCAAGAGGCGAGTTCAATCAATTAATTAAAACGAATCAACAAGTGATGAATTTATTCATTCATTTATTGACAAAAAGTGTTTCCGAAAAAAAATGTCAAATGATTGGGTTGGCGTATAATTCTTTACGTAAAAAAGTTGCAGATGCCTTAGTGCGTATCAATGACAAATACAATAAAGAAGACGCACCTGGGTTTAGAATAGACATTAGTAGGGATAATTTAGCAGCGATCGCAGGAACTGCAACTGAATCATTAATTAGAACATTGACTGATTTCAAATCAGAAAAACTTATTGACATCTCTAATAACTGCATTAAAATTTTGAATAAAAAACGACTGGAGGACTTAAGCAATTAATTTGATCAGAGTCATAATGAACTTTGACGATCGTCAGAAAGATCTATTTTATTCCAATGTAGCTTTATTATTATGAAATTATATATAAAAAACATGGTCAGCCTTCGTTGTAAGATGTTGGTAAAAGCAGAACTTGAAAAAGTTGGCGCCGAACCATTGCAAATTGAATTAGGCTGGGCTGAAATCAAAGATGCCTTAACAGACAAGCAAAAAGTAATTTTAAAAAACAATTTGTTTGTGGCAGGTCTTCCATTAATAGAAGACAAGAAAATAGCAATCATAGAAGGGGTTAAAAATGCAGTGATTGAAATGGTGCATCATGCTGATGAGTTTCCGATTGTCAATTATTCGGAATACATCAAAAGTAGACTCAATATGGATTATGTCTATTTGTCAAATATCTTCTCTGAGATAGAAGGGCGTACCATTCAACAATTCATTATTACACATAAAATTGAAAAAGTAAAAGAATTGTTGATGTATGACGAGTACAACTTGACAGAGATCTCTTATAAATTAAATTATAGTAGTGTTGCACATCTATCTAATCAGTTCAAAAAAATTACTGGCCTATCACCTTCATGTTTTAAAAAAATGAATATGAGTAGGACTGAAATCTTAGAAAATGTGTAGCAGTAAAATATATAAATCATTTAGCAATATGTGTAACAATAACGCATATTAAGTGACCAACTTTGTCTTTATCTAACACATTTAAAAATGTGATTTCAAATATTAAATAATTAAACAATGAAAAAATATTACTCAAAAATGATTGCAGTATTTTTTGTTTCTATTTTAGCAGTGACAAAAACACAAGCACAAGAATCAACTACTCAGGCTGTAAAATTATTCAATGGCACCAAGGATTTTAGTACTTGGTCAATTGGTGTAAATGTGGGTGGATTAATGCCGATGTCGGCTTTTGGTGGAAGAAATGATTTCTCTGAGTGGGAAACGAATTTTGGTTATGGCTTTTATGTTAAAAATCAATTTTCTCATGTATTTGCTTTACAGGCAGATTTCCTAGGTGGAAAATTAAGTGGAAATAACAATCGATTATGGGCGGGAGTTCCTCCTCCAGGGCCTTACAAATCATATAAAACGAACATGAACTGGTCTGCAAGTTTAAGTGCAGTTGCAACTTTGGGTAATATCAATTGGTCACAATTGAATACTGACATAAAGCCATATTTAAGCTTGGGTATGGGCGTAGTTGGATATGATGCAACTTTAACAACAGTTGAAAATACAACTGTGAATGGACATCCAGATGGGGCGGTATCTACTTTATTTATTCCTGTTGGCATTGGTTTTAAAGCAAGACTTTCTCCGTCAGTTAATTTAGATTTAGGATATAAAGTTGGTTTTGTGGATGGGGATGATTTAGATGGATATTATAAAAACCCAATTAACAATGATCGATTCTCCTATGCACATGTTGGTGTTGAGTTTGCCATACTGGGTAAATCAAAAACACAGTTAGCTCGTCACAATGCACCAAGACAAATGTCAAAAGAATTTGCAGATCGTGATTATGCATTAGCAGAAGAAATTCGTTTATTAAATACTAGTGTTGCTGCAAGAGATAACGAAATTAAATCACTTAAAGACGATCATGCACGTATGAAAAAAGATACGGATGCAGACGGAGTGAGCGACTATTTTGATAAATGTCCAGGTACGCCAATGGGCACAAGAGTAGACGGATCTGGTTGTGTTTATGTAAGTACTGTGGTTGAAAAAGCAGTTGAAGAGCCTGTTAAAATGGACATTACCGCAGATGATTACAATGTAATTAAAGAAGCTTCTGAGCATTTGCAATTTGAAACAGGAAGTGCAGTGTTAAAGCCTGTTTCTTATTCCTATTTACATAGAGTGGTTGATATTTTATTAAAGAAAAACTTGAGCATTAGGTTGTCAGGATATACAGACAATGTAGGTTCGGATGCAGCTAATTTAAAATTATCAAAAGCAAGAGTCAATACAGTTAAAGCATATTTAGCAAAACAAGGTGTAGGGCCAGAACACATTACAGCAGTGGGCTATGGAGAAGCGGATCCTATTGCAACGAATAAAACTGCGGCTGGCAGAGCACAAAACAGAAGGGTTGAATTTGCTTTCTATTAATAGACTGTTTGAAAAGATAATGGTTATAGATCATTAGGTTTGGATAAATGTAAGTTTGGTTAATTGGGGCTGGTAGCAAAAGCTATTAGCCCCTTTTATATGATTTATGCTGCCTTTGAATTATATTTTTATGAATATCTGATAAGCATTAAATAATAATCCTATTTTTGGTTATAATTTGAACATTATGGGATTCGCAATCAATAAAAAAATCGCTGACAAGAAAACAGCTTCTAGTGCAAAAACAAATGTGCAAGCGGGTGGTAGTTCTAAGTTTATCGCAAAAGCAAGTACAAAGTCTTCTGGAGCAAGTAAAAAACCAATTAAAACAGGTGGATCAAGAGGGTCTTGATTCATAGACCAATATTTAGGCCATTTTCAGGCTAAAAGGAGGATTTCAAACGAAATCCTCCTTTTTTATGTTCAAAAATCTGGAAACTGATAAATTATTTTTATTTAAATATTTAATTGGCAAGATCTATAATCTATTGATTATCAATATAAAACAACTAATGCTTGCTCAATATTACAGAAACTGGCTCTAATGTTAAGTTTTTGTTAACGCTGTTGAGCAATTTTTCATAACTTGAAGGCTTAAGTAAAACAAAAACAAATGAAGAAAATTGTAACATCTCTTTTCTTAGCTGTTTTGTGTAGTATCATAACAGCTAATGCTCAGGTTCGTCAAGTAACCGGATCGGTGAAAGATGACAAGGGTGTAGCTGTTGCTAGCGCAACAGTAAAAGTTAAGGGCCAAAATTCAGCCATCGTAGCTGATGAGAATGGCGCATTTAAAATTAATGCAAGTGCCACTGCAGTATTACAAGTTAGTGCGGTAGGTTTCAAAAGCACAGAAGTGTCTGCGAAATCTGCTGTAGTGAACGTGGTTTTAGTTCGTCAAGAAAGCGAATTAGAAAATGTAGTTGTAACTGCACAAGGTATCCGTAAGAAATCTAAAGAAATTGGATATGCTTACGCGAAAGTTTCAACTGATGAAATCAACGTTGGACGTTCTCCACAATTAGCTCAAGCACTTTCTGGTAAAGTATCAGGCTTGGCGGTGTATAACGTAAACAATAGCGTTGATCCTCAAGTGAAAATCGTATTACGTGGTTACCGTTCATTAACTGGTAACAACGAAGCCTTGATTGTATTGGATGGTATGCAAACTACCTCTACAGTTTTGTCTTTGATCAACCCTAACGACATCGAAAACGTAACAATCTTAAAAGGTGGTCAAGCGGCTGCTTTATATGGTTCTGCGGGTGTGAATGGTGCAATGATCATCACAACTAAGAAAGGTACAAAAGGCAAGTTAAAAGTAGCTTTCTCTAATGCTACTAACTTCGAGCAAATTAGCTTCTTACCTCAGTTCCAAGATAAATTTGGTTCTGGATCTCACTATGCAACATCTTATGGTGGTGCGGGATACAAAACAGATTATTTAGCTAGAATGGCGGATAACTGGAGACCTTTTGAAAACCAACAATTTGGTGATGCTTTTGATGGCACTGACCGTGTAGTTGGTCGTGTTGCAGAATCAGGTGATAAATTAGTTATCCCTTATGCAGCATTGAAAAATGCAAGAAGAAATTCATTTGATATGGGTGTTTCTACAAACAATCAAGTAAGTTTCACAGGTGGTGATGACAATGGTTCATTCTACTTGTCTGCTGAAAATCAAAAAATCAATGGTATCGTTCCTGGTGATAAGAGTGAAAGAACTGGTATTCGTTTAGCTGCTACAAAAACTTACAACAAGTTATCTGTAGGCTATAACGCTAGCTACTCTCAAGCTACTTATGACAGAACTACTTCTGATTTCTATTACAATATCATGAACACTGCTGCGAACATTCCAGTAGATAGAATGAGAA
>ERZ650308.199-NODE-199-length-33768-cov-5.061697_pt1 | contig 33768 bp, 35 predicted proteins | sample MGYA00376244_ERZ650308 | MGnify/ENA primary metagenome ERZ650308 (study PRJEB26733, sample SAMN07839295) | wastewater metagenome | biome: small river; feature: stream; material: water | place: USA: North Carolina | collected 2016-04-26 ... | reverse complement strand
TCTGTAGCTCAGTTGGTAGAGCGAACGACTGAAAATCGTTAGGTCACCGGATCGATGCCGGTCGGAGCCACGAAGACACCTCAAGATTTCACGCTTGAGGTGTTTTTGCTTTAACGCTTCGGTAGTTTGAATTTGTGCTCACCGTCATCCTTGGATTTTTCACTGCCGTTGTCTACGGCTTTGCCGATTTCTTCGGTGCACTTGCGTCTCGCAAAATTTCTTCGATCACCGTGACTGCAGTTAGTGGTTTCGTCGGTTTTGTTTTTCTTTCGGCACTCGCACCTTTTATTGGTGCAACATTTTCGCAGCAGGCAATCATCACAGGCATTGCAGCTGGTGTTGCCTCGGCAATCGGAATCAGCGCGCTGTATGCGTCGTTAGCCATTGGTCCGATTGCAATCGTCTCTCCTATGGGTGCCGTGATCGGTGCACTGGTTCCGATGACGTTCGGCTTCTTTCTCGGCGATCGCTTCGGCTGGTTTGGGTTCGTTGCACTTGCCATGATTTTGATCGCTGTCGTGCTGGTCGGTTTTGTGCCGGGTGCAGACACTCGTCTGCCGAGCGCGAAGGGTTTGCTGTTCGCAGCAATTGCCGGATGCGGCATCGGAACTATTTTGATCGTGCTCAAATTCTCGCCAAGCGACAGCGGCATGGCATCGATCATCGTCATGCGATTGGTCAGCGCAATTTTCTTAAACATCTTTTTGGTAGGCGTCTGGCTGAAGAACCGCAAGGCTGCCAAGTCGGCCAAAGAGAAGGTGCCAACCAAGTTCTGGTGGGCGGTGGTTGCCGCCGGTGTCTTTGACTCGAGCGCAAACATCTTCTTTACTCTTGCGCTTCGCTCGGGTTCACTATCGGTGGTCAGCGTGCTCACCGCTCTTTACCCGCTGGGCACGATCATCCTTGCTCGCATTGTTCTAAAAGAGCGCATCGCAAAGGTGCAGATGGTCGGAGTGCTTCTTGCTCTCACGGGTTCGGCGATTCTTGCCGTAGCCTAGGCGCATGACAAAAACCCGTAATCGCTGGATCGGCCTCGTCTTTATCTCGATGGCAATCTCACTGGTCATCATCGATGGCACAATCGTCAACACAATTTTTCCGAGCATCATCAAGAGCCTGGCGCTAACCAGCACCGACATTCAGTGGGTGCAAGAGAGCTACGTGCTCGTCTTCGCCGCGCTGCTCTTGGTTTGGGGCTCTCTAGCCGACAGGCTCGGCCGTCGCCGCATGCTCATCATCGGCCTCGCGGTTTTCGTGATTGCCTCAGTTTGGGCTGGCACAACCGATAGTGCGCAATCAATGATCTTGGCACGTGTAGTTCAGGGTCTCGGTGGTGCAATGGTTTTGCCGACCACGCTTTCGCTAGTCAATGCAAACTTTCAGGGCAAAGAACGCGGCATCGCATTTGCCGTATGGGGTGCAACCATCGGTGGAATGGTCGCCGTTGGGCCAGTGCTCGGCGGTTGGCTAACTACCGTTGACTGGGCGCTCGACCTAGGTTCAGTTGTTATCGACACCTGGCGTTGGGCTTTCGCAATCAACTTGCCACTTGGCGCAATTGTTATTGCCGGTCTTCTGTTCTTCGTGAACGAATCAAGACAAGAGCAGCGCGAAGGCGGCATCGACATCGTTGGTGCACTTCTATCTGTCATCATGTTCGGTTCACTCGTCTTCGGTCTGATCGAAGGTCGCGTTTATGGCTGGTGGAACCAGACCAAGAACGTTTTCTCAATCGGTGACTTCAAGTGGCCTGCAGACACAGTTTCTGTAATTCCGGTTTCACTCGCTATCGCGTTGGTTTTCGGAATCATTTTTGTAATTTGGGAGCGCAAGCGCGAGAAGGCACACAAGAACGTCTTGCTCGACCTTCGTCTTTTCCACATCGCTTCATTCAGAAACGGTTCAATCGCGGCGCTTATCATTTCGATGGGTGAATTCGGTTTGCTTTTTGCAATTCCACTCTGGTTGCAAAACGTCGACGGACTAAACGCACTTTCAAGTGGTTTGGTTTTGCTCTGGCTTGCCGGTGGTGCCTTCTTGGCATCGGGCGTTGGCGGCGCACTCAGCGGTCGCGTTTCACCGGTCACCGCAGTTCGCGTTGGTGTTGCTCTCGAAATGGTGGCCGTTATGGGCATCGCAATGGGTGCGGCAACAATCACCGGATGGCAGGGCATCGCAGGCTACCTATTCATCTATGGTCTCGGCGTTGGTTTGGCTACCGCTCAGTTGACCGGTGTGATTATGGTCGACGTGCCGATGGACAAAATTGGTCAGGCATCTGGTTCACAGAGCACCGTTCGCCAGATCGGTTCGGCCCTAGGCATTGCGGTTCTTGGAACCACCCTGTTCACCAGCACCCAGCTGGCCGTTTCGCAGAACATCTCTGACCTATCGGTCTTCAACACCGCGCCTGAAGCTCAGGTTCAAGTGTTTGCTGACAGCCAGGCCGAGCTCGTAGTCGACTCAGCCGGAGCGATCTTGCCAAGCATGCCTGCCTACCTGCAGTCGATCGGCATGCCAGCCGACCTAGCTACTGACGTTCAGATGCAGGCCCGCGAGGGCTTCACCCAGGGTGTTAAAACCACCGGATGGGTTGCCGGCGGCTTCTTGGCCCTCGGATTGCTTTCGACCTTCAACCTAGGCACCCGCCGCAAAAAGGGTGAAAAGGTCGCTAAGTAGCGGTTTATTCAAAAGTGAGAGAGCCTACCCATTTGGGTAGGCTTTCCCTTTGTGAATGACATCATCCAGCCGAAACGCTGGTTTCTCGGCAAGAAGCTTGCCAACGAGAACCTAGAAGGCCAACTACTTCCAAAGTTCATCGCACTCCCGATTTTCTCGAGTGACGCACTTTCATCGGTTGCCTATGGCCCGCAAGAAATGTTGATGATTCTCACCATGGGTGGCATCGGTTTGCTAACCGCAGCACCTAGCATTGCGGCAGTTGTTGTGTTGCTTCTCGCCATCATCGTCTTTTCATATCGCAAAGTAATTAAGGCTTACCCTTCGGGCGGTGGTGACTACGAAGTTGCCATGAAGAACCTCGGTAAGAAGTGGGCTTTGCTCGTTGCAAGCGCGCTTCTTCTCGACTACGTAATGACGGTTACCGTTTCGATCGCATCTGGAACAGACAACCTGATTTCAGCTTTTCCAGAACTAAACCCGTGGCGCATAGAAATTGCTGTCGGTTTCTTGCTTGCTCTTTGCGCAGTCAACCTACGCGGTGTTCGCGAGTCTGGAGTTGCGTTCGCGATTCCTACTTATCTATTCATCGGCTCTATCGGCATTTTGATTTTCACCGGATTAGCGCGCATTGTTTTCGGTCACGACCTAATGGCGCCATCTGCGCATTACGAAGTTTTGCCGATGGCAGACATGGCCAACTTGAGTCAGGCCGCCGGCACGCTCTTGCTTTTGCGCGCATTCGCATCCGGTTGTTCTGCACTTACCGGTATCGAAGCAATCGCAAACGGTGTTCAGGCATTTAGATTGCCGAAGATCAAGAACGCTCAGAAGACCATGGTCATGATGGGCTCGATGGCGATCTTCTCTTTCATCGGAATCACGATTCTTGCTCTTGCTTCACACGTTCACTATTCAATCGACCCAGCAAAGCAGCTAGTCGGTTGGGTTGATGACGTGACCCACCCACAGATGTCGGTTATGGCTCAGCTCGGAACCGCAATCTTCGGTGAAGGCGCATGGATGTTCTATGTGCTGCAGACCGCAACCGCTGCCGTTCTATTGCTCGCTGCAAACACGGCATTCAACGGATTCCCGCTGCTCACCTCGGTTCTTGCCGGCGACAAGTTTGCGCCTAAGGCCCTGCTAACTCGCGGCGATCGCCTGGTCTATTCAAACGGAATGCTCTCGCTGACCTTGGCCGCGCTCGTTCTGCTGGTTGGTTTTCAGGCAGACGTCACCCGCCTAATTCAGCTATACATGCTCGGCGTTTTCACATCGTTCACCGTTGGTCAAATCGGCATGCTCAAGCACTGGCGCAAGTTGGCAAACAAGAAAACCGACAGCGCAGAAAAGCGCGCAGAGAACCGCAAAGAAGCTTTCTCGGGAATGGCAGTTAACGGCCTCGGTGCGTTCATGACCTTCTCAGTTTTGATCATCGTTACCGTAACCAAGTTCGGCGATGGTGCATGGATGGTTTTCGTAATCATGCCGATTCTTTATGCGGTCATGTATTACACACACCGCTACTACAAGATGATTGAAAACGAAATCAAGATGGATGAAGACACCGTCTTCGGTGCCAAGGGTGACTATGCAATCGTCTTAATGGACAAGCTAAACAAGCCTCAGCTCAAGGCGCTCGACTATGCACTTTCGAGCCGTCACACTCACCTCGAAGTAGTTCACATCGCTGTCGACCCAGAAGGCGCAAAGAAGTTTGCGAAACTCTGGAAGAAGTTCGAAAAAGAAATCGGAGTTCCGCTTCGAATCATCGAGTCGCCATACCGTGAATTCTCTGCACCGCTTGTTGAATATCTTCAGAAGCACCGCGAAGAAAACGAAAAAGAGCGCATCTCGGTTTACATGCCGAAGCTAGTTGTTGGTCACTGGTGGGAGCACATTCTGCACAACCACCGTGCATCGCGCATTCGCAAGCAGCTCATGTATGTTCGCGGCGTAATGGTGACTCTTGTTCCATGGCGTCTCGAGTCAGCTGAATACAAAGACCTATTTGCTCGTCGCCCACTTCCTGGTGACTCACGTCGTGGCGACTATGTTCGCCCGGCACCTCGTCGCCAGCGTGGTCTCGACAACAAGGTTGTTCGCGTTCGTGCAAAGCGCATCGACGAAGACTAATGAAACTCGCACCAAAATCGATCGCACTCACCTTTGCGGGTGGTGCGATTGGTTCTTTAAGCCGCTGGGTGCTCGGTGAATCATTCGACATGGTGGCAATGCTTTGGGTGGCAAACCTGCTCGGCACGCTTCTGCTCGGTGTGTTCAACGGCCACAGCTGGTTTGCGACCGAAAGCCGTCGCGAATTCTGGGCCATCGGTTTCTGCGGCGGCTTCACAACCATGAGCGGCCTCGCCGCCTGGATGTATTTCTCGAGCTTCAGCCTGATTGCATTGGCACTCATGTTTGCCCTCGGCTTTTTGGTCTATTGGTTTGGCCTCAAAATCGGCACACGGATGGCCGCAAGGTGAGCACGTTGTTGATGGCGCTGGGCGTCGGCTTGCTCGGCGGGGCCGCATCCGTGCTTCGCTTTGCACTTTCGCGCTGGTCGGGCTGGTTGCCTTGGGGCATTCTGTTTGCCAACACGGCCGCATCTTTCTTGGCCGGCATCGCCCTGGTCTCGACCCAGAGCCCGAGCCCGCTCATCATTGCCGGCATCTGCGGCGGCCTCTCAACCTTCAGCAGCTTTGCCGCCCAGACAGTCGAGTTCTTTCGGGCGAAGCAGATCTTGCGCGGTGCCGTCAACATCTTGGCGAACTTTGTTTTGCCATTCAGTGCGGCGTTGGCCCCGGTCGCCTTGGCTGCAGCCCTGCTAAACTAACGGCAGATTTTGTTTCTAATTAGTTCCCGAGCCTCATTTGGTTCGGCCTGAATTTCGTTAGGGGGCTCGCCATGGGGCGTGGCCGTCAAAAAGCTAAGAACACCAAGGTGGCTCGCGAGCTGAAGTATTTCAGCCCAAACACCGACCTCACCGCGCTTGAGCGCGAAATTGGCACGACTAACACCGATGACCAATATGAAGACAAGTGGGCAGATCTTTACGAGGATGAAGCCGAAGAGTCAGCCGAGACCGCTGAACTTGTTGACGAGGCAGATGCTGCCGAAGACTCAGAAGAGCCTAAAAACTAATTTCTAAAGAAGCCCTGCCGCGGCCGCATGATGCACAATTTCGGCACGACGATGGGCATTTAGTTTTCTAGAAGCGTTTTGCAGGTGAAATTTCACAGTGCTTTCACTCAAAAAGATTTCGTGAGCAATCTGTTTATTGCTCAAACCTTTAGCAACCAGTTTGATCACCGCAAGCTCGCGATCGGTTAGCCTTTCGGCCACTCCACGAGTCGATCCGAGACCCCTGGCAACCAAATTGCCAACGCCCTTGCCAAGCACGGTCTCACCATCTTGAACGGCTTTCACACCTTTGCCGAGCTCGTCGGCCTTAACCTCGTCTTTCACCAGATAGCCGTTTGCGCCTCGGCGAAGTGCTTCGATGACAATCATTTCGCTCAGGCTTTGGGCAAGCACCAGAATCTTGGTGTGAGGAAATCGTTCAACAATTTCTTCGCAGAGTTTGAGCCCACGAGTGGTGTCATCACCGAGGTCAAGGTCGATAAGCAGAACGTCAGGGCCGTGTTCATCAACGGCATCTAGGGCTGCTTCATATGTTGTCGCCTCAGCAACAACGGCCATGCCAGCGTTTCGTTCGAGAATCGAACGTATGCCAACGCGAGTGATTACGTTCCGGTCGGCAACAACGACGCGGGTCTTGGCGTTGGGCGAGCGCCTGCCAAGCGAGACATCGTTTCGAACATCGGCGTTCATATTTCGAAGAATACGCCCAAAACTAGCCACCTGTCCAGATGGCTAGGTAGGCAACTGTCCGATTTGACTGCTTACGGCTAGTAGCGGTGTTTAGGCGTTTTTTGACCTAGCCATCAGGTCTAAGTTTCGAACTATGAACGCTGACAACGAGGTCGGCTTCGAAAGGACACAGCAATGACCGTATATGCACAACCGGGCCAAGCTGGCTCGGTAATGGAATACAAGCCACGTTATGACCACTGGATCGGCGGAAAATATGTTCCTCCTTCATCAGGTCAATACTTCGAAAACGTAACCCCGGTTACCGGTCGCGTTTTCTGTGAGGTAGCACGAGGCAACGCAGAAGACATCGACAAAGCACTCGATGCAGCTCACGCTGCAGCGAAGACTTGGAACAAGACTTCTGCAACAGAGCGCGCAATCATTCTTAACAAGATTGCAGATCGCATGGAACAGAACCTCGAGAAGATCGCAGTGGCCGAGACTTGGGAAAACGGAAAGCCAGTTCGCGAAACTCTCGCCGCTGACATTCCTCTTGCAATCGATCACTTCCGTTACTTTGCGGGAGCCATCCGTGCACAAGAAGGTTCACTTGGAGAGCTAGATCACGACACTGTCGCCTATCACTTTCACGAGCCACTAGGCGTTGTTGGCCAAATCATTCCTTGGAACTTTCCAATCTTGATGGCGGTCTGGAAGCTCGCTCCAGCACTCGCCGCAGGAAACTGTGTAGTTCTAAAGCCAGCTGAGCAGACACCGGTTTCGATTTTGTTTCTGATGGAACTCATCGCAGATCTACTTCCTGCAGGTGTTGTTAACATCGTCAACGGTTTTGGTGTTGAGGCCGGAAAGCCACTTGCATCATCACGTCGCATTGCAAAGATTGCATTCACCGGTGAAACCACTACCGGTCGTTTGATCATGCAGTATGCATCAGAAAACATCATCCCTGTCACCTTGGAGCTTGGTGGAAAGTCACCAAACATTTTCTTCCGCGACATCGCAGACGAGAACGATGCTTTCTATGACAAGTGCATCGAGGGCTTCAACATGTTTGCGTTGAACCAGGGTGAAGTTTGCACCTGTCCTTCACGCGCTTTGATTGACGCACCGATTTATGACAAGTTCTTGTCAGATGTAATGGTGCGCACCAAGGCCATCATTCAGGGCAACCCGCTAGACACCGCCACCATGATTGGTGCCCAGGCGTCAAACGACCAGCTTGAGAAAATCTTGAGCTACATCGAAATCGGCAAGCAAGAGGGTGCAAAGCTGCTCATGGGAGGCCACCGTGTTGACCTCGGCGGCGACCTATCAGGTGGTTTCTATGTTGCTCCGACCATCTTCGAAGGCACCAACAACATGCGAATCTTCCAAGAGGAGATCTTCGGCCCTGTTGTTTCGGTTGCCAAGTTCGATGGTTTCAACGAAGCGATGGAAATCGCGAACGACACTCTCTATGGCCTCGGCTCTGGAGTTTGGACTCGCAAGATGAACACCGCATACCGTGCTGGTCGCGAAATTCAGGCCGGTCGCGTTTGGACCAACTGCTACCACGCTTACCCAGCGCACGCAGCGTTCGGCGGTTACAAATCATCGGGCATTGGTCGCGAAAACCACAAGATGATGCTTGATCACTACCAGCAGACCAAGAACCTTTTGGTCAGCTACTCAGAGAGCAAGCTCGGCTTCTTCTAAGTCGACTACGTAATACGGGCTGTGCGAGACTCCCAATTTCTCGCACAGCCCGTTACTTTTTTTGAAACACAGGAGTATCTTCAAACCATGAGCGCAATCTATGGGGCACTTCCGAAGCGAATCGAGTCTTCGCCGGCTGCCGATGACCTATTGCGCAAACTAACTTCGATTCATGGCGGCCTAATGTTTCACCAGAGCGGAGGTTGCTGCGATGGCTCGGCGCCGATGTGTTACTTGGCTGGCGAGTTTAAAGTTGGGGCAGCCGATGTTCTGCTTGGCGAGCTCGAGGTTGACGGCATCGCGGAACCAATCAAAGTTTGGATCTCACTCGAACAATTTGAATATTGGAAGCACACTCACATCACTATCGACGTGGTTGCTGGTCGCGGAGGCGGTTTTTCTCTCGAAACCCCTGAGGGTTTGAGATTCTTGATTCGCTCACGTCTATTCACAGACGATGAGGCCCGGGCTCTTGACGGAACCCCTGTTCTGCTCGGCTCTGGAGCCAGCCAACTCGTTTAGTTAGTTGGCATACTCGCCGACGAGGCGAACCGCTCCACCATCAACGCCCTTAGCGCCTTGCACATAGCTGCTAGCGTCTGCTGGCATTTCTGCGATAACGCCCAACTGCCAGGTGTTGATTCCTGCTGAAGTTAGTGCGGCCGCAACCTGAGTTGCGCGAGCTGCATCAACCACGAGTGCCTGACCGAGGCCGAGGTTCCAGGTGCCTTCAACCGACTCGAGCGAGAACTTGCCCCAGCTAGCCAAAACTCTGAACACTTCTTGAGGTGACCAGGTTGAACGATCAACGTCAAGTGAAACACCCTGAGGCAAAACGCGCGCGAGGTTTGCTGCGATTCCGCCACCGGTGATGTGACTCATCGCATGCACCGCGCTGCCAAGCTCTGACTCGAGCAAGTTGTTTAGCACGCCGGTGTAAAGACGGGTTGGTTCAAGCAACACTTCACCGAGCGAACGCGAGCCGAATTCTGCAACGGTCTTGCGATAGTCGTGACCTGCATCGGCAACAACTTTGCGCACGAGTGAATAACCGTTTGAGTGCAAACCGCTCGACTGCATGCCAAGAACTACGTCGCCAACTTTTACGTTCTGTGGGCCGAGCAACTTGCTCGCCTCGACAACTCCAACTGCTGCACCGGCAACGTCGTAGTCATCTTGGCCGAGCAAACCTGGGTGCTCAGCGGTTTCACCTCCGACGAGTGCAACGCCGACCGATGCACAAGCCTCTGCGATTCCGCGAACGATATCTGCGATGCGCTGCGGAACAACTTTTCCGCAGGCGATGTAGTCGGTCATGAACAAACTCTTTGCGCCAACCACGACGATGTCGTCAACGACCATGCCAACGAGGTCTTGACCAATGGTGTCGTGCTTATCGATGATCTGCGCGATGGCAACCTTGGTGCCAACACCGTCTGTCGAAGTTGCAAGCAGCGGCTTGTCGTAGTTCTTGATGAACGAGACATCCATCATTCCAGCGAAGCCGCCGAGGCCACCTAGAACGAGGTCATTGTGAGTCGCGCTAACCGCGCGCTTCATCAACTCGACGGCTAGGTCACCCGCGTGAGTGTCGACTCCGGCTGCTGCATATGCGTCGTTCATGGCCAGCTTTCTAGTCGTTCAAAGTTTCGGTTTGCCCGCGAACCAGTGCGTCGGTTTCGCTGTCAGGGCCTGGGTTGCAGGCGGCAGGGTCATCGGCACGCTCAAGCAAGTTCTTGCCAAGGCGGTCTGATGCCGGAAGCTCGATTGGGTAGGTGCCCGTAAAGCAAGCGGTGCAAAGGGTCTGCTCGGTCTGGCCAGACGCCGCAACCATGCCGTCTTTCGACAAATAGCCGAGGCTGTCTGCGCCAATCGATGCGCGAACGTCTTCAACGCCAAGACCGGTTGCAATTAGCTCTGCGCGAGTTGCGAAGTCGATGCCATAGAAACATGGCCAAGTAATTGGTGGTGACGAAATGCGCACGTGAATCTCAGCGGCGCCAGCCTCGCGCAACATCTGCACGAGCGCACGTTGAGTGTTGCCTCGAACGATCGAATCGTCAATCACGATGATGCGCTTGCCGCGAATAACTTCTTTCAGCGGGTTCAACTTCAAACGAATTCCGCGCTGACGAATAGTTTGCGAAGGCTGAATAAATGTGCGACCAACGTATGCGTTCTTCACGAGACCGTGACCAAACGGGATGCCCGACTCTTGCGAATAACCAATCGCGGCCGGTGTTCCAGATTCTGGAGTTGGAATTACAAGATCTGCTTCGACAGGATATTCGCGCGCAAGGGTGCGACCCATTTCAACGCGAGCGTCATAAACAACTTTTCCGTTGATTGAAGTGTCTGGGCGAGCGAGATAAACATATTCAAAAACGCAACCGGCGCGCTTAACTTCTGCGAAGCGAGTTGAACGCAAACCGTTCTCGTCGATTGCAATGAGTTCACCCGGTTCAATTTCGCGAACGAAAGAAGCACCGACGATATCAAGAGCTGCGGTTTCTGATGCAACAACCCATCCGCGCTCAAGTCGACCAAGCACCAACGGGCGAACGCCCTGTGGGTCGCGCGCCGCATAGAGAGTCGACTCATCCATGAAGACCAAACAGAAAGCACCCTTGACCTTCGGCAAAAGTTCAAGCGCGGTCGCTTCAAGAGTGTGGTCAAGATCGCCGGCCATCAATGCGGTGAGCACCGCGGTGTCGGTTGTGTTGCCGCCGGTGATTTCGTTTGTGCCCTGGTTCGGGTAGCGCTGCTGCAAAAGCTCGAGCAGGTCGGCAGTGTTGGTTAGGTTTCCGTTGTGGGCAAGGGCAACGGTGCCAGAAGAAGTGCGGCCAAGGGTCGGCTGGGCATTGCGCCAAGATGATGCACCGGTGGTCGAATAACGGTTGTGGCCAACTGCGATGTGACCGACAAGCGACTCTAGTGCGCTTTCGTTGAAAACCTGTGAGACGAGACCCATGTCTTTGTAGACCAAGATCTTCTTGCCGTCAGAAGTTGCGATTCCGGCCGATTCTTGACCGCGGTGCTGAAGAGAATAGAGACCGAAGAAGGTCAGTTTGGCGACTTCTTCACCAGGGGCCCAAACGCCGAACACTCCACACTGGTCTTTAGGCGCTTTTTCATCGACGTCGCTGACTGCGAGATCGAGATTTAGACGTCCGTCGCCTCTTAGCAAGGGCAGTTTCCTGTCGTTTGGAGTGAGGTCGAAGCGGTCAAAAGGGCGCCGCTACCCCTCTATTTTAGTGGCGTCGAGGCGCTTGGTTCGAGAGTGAGATATCTGCTCGAGCACAACCGAAACAATCAGGCCGATGGCTGCAAATGCGATGGTTCCCCAGCCGACGACATAGCCAAAGAAACTGGCCGGCGCCTTGATGACCAAGGAAGTAATGACCGAAATCACGAGGCCAATCACAGCCGCAGTAATCACAAACGGGATGATGCGGGGAGCCTTGCGAATCTCAACGATCGCCTTGCTGGTCTTTTCGGTTGATTTAGCCACGAGTTCATTAAAGCAGTGGCAGGTGGTCTTTTATTTCGGCTCGGGTGCCCGACGCATGAATCAGCCCCGCCGCGAGCGCGGCATCCCAGCTTTGGTCACCAATCGCAAGCGCGAACCAGGTCTCTGGCGACATCTCTATTACGTTGGGCGGAGTGCCTCGGGTGTGACGCGGGCCTTCGATGCATTGAACCGCGCCGAACGGCGGAACGCGCACCTCAACTGTGTTGCCCTCTGCGCGAGTGCCGAGCTCTTCGAGCAAGAAGCGCACAGCGGTTGCGAGTTGCGCTTGGTCTCCCGCGCGCACTGCGGCCACAGCCGCTTGGCCTTCGCTCGGTTTTACGCGTCTCTTCACACTTCTAAACTTAGAGGGTGAAAATCTTGGTTTTAGGCGGCGGCGCACGTGAACACGCAATCACGAAAGCGTTGATTCGCACCGGCACACCTGCGAGCGACATCATTGTTGCACCTGGCAATGCTGGCATCGCGAAAGATGCACACACCGAGCCAACTCTTAATGCAAACGACCCGCTTGCCGTTGTGAAGTTTGCACTTGCAAACAACATCGAACTTGCAATCATTGGCCCAGAGGCTCCGCTTGTTGCTGGCGTTAGCGATGCACTTCGCAGCGAAGGCGTTGCGGTGTTTGGCCCTTCACAAAAAGCCGCCGCACTCGAAGGCAGCAAGAGTTTTGCAAAAGAAGTTATGGCAGCTGCCGATGTTCCAACCGGCATGGCACGCGAGTGCTCAACCATCGCAGAGGTCGAAGACGCTCTAAACGAATTTGGTGCGCCTTATGTTGTTAAGGCCGATGGTCTTGCAGCTGGCAAAGGCGTAATCGTCACTAGCGATCGCGCAGCCGCGATTGCGCACGCAGAAAAATTCATCGACATGGGAATTCTCGTTGAGGAATTTCTTGAAGGCGAAGAAGTTTCACTGTTCTTCTTGAGCGACGGAAAAACCGTTTTGCCACTCAGCCCAGCCCAAGACTTCAAGCGCGCCTATGACAACGACGAAGGCCCAAACACCGGTGGCATGGGTGCCTACAGCCCACTACCTTGGTTGCCAGAAGGCTTCATCGAAGAGGTCGAGCGCACCGTAGCTCAGCCAACCGTCGACGAGCTTGCTCGACTTGGCGAACCGTTTGTTGGCCTGCTCTACTGCGGGCTAATCGTGACCAAGCGAGGCATCCGTGTTATCGAATTCAACGCCCGTTTCGGCGACCCAGAGACCCAGGTAGTGCTTCGCCGCCTAGTCACTCCGCTAGCTGGGCTTTTGCACCGCGCTGCCACCGGCCACCTTGCCGACGGCCCGAGCGCACAGTTCAGCAACGACGTTGCCATTACGGTTGTGCTCGCGAGCGAGGGCTACCCAGACACCTCGGCACCTGATCGCGTAATCACTGGTTTGACCGAAGACGAAAATGTTCACGTATGCCATGCTGCTACGCAGCTTCGTGGCGAAGAACTATTTGCTACCGGCGGTCGCGTGCTCAGCGTTGTCGCAAGTGCGAACGATTTCAAAACTGCGCGCGAACTTGCCTATGCAAACATTTCGAAAATCTCGCTAGAGGGTTCGCACTATCGCAAAGACATTGCTGCAAAGGTTGCGCACTAATGGCGATTGCAATTCACGGATGGCGCCATGTTTATAGCGGCAAGGTTCGCGATCTCTATGAGAGCGAAGACGCAAATCTTTCGCATTTGATTTTGGTTGTTGCAAGCGATCGTGTTTCGGCATTCGATCACGTTCTCGAACCAGAGATTCCTAACAAGGGCAAGCACTTAACCAACTTGACTAACTGGTGGTTCGACCGTCTCAACGTTGCCAACCACGTTTCGCACGAAGTTGAAATTCCTGCAGAGGTTGTTGGTCGCGCAACCATCGCAAAGAAGCTCGAAATGTTTCCAATCGAATGTGTAGTTCGCGGTTACATCAGCGGATCAGGTTGGAAGGAATACCAGGCATCCGGTGAAATTTGCGGAGTGAAGTTGCCCGAGGGTTTGACCTTCGGCGCGAAATTGCCTGAGCCGATTTTTACTCCTGCATTCAAGGCCGAGCTCGGTGAACACGACGAGAACATCACTTTTGCTCGCACAGTTGAGCTAATCGGCGAAGAGCACGCCAACGAACTTCGTGCGCTCAGCCTCAAAATCTTCAACCGCGCCAGCGAGCTTGCCGAACAGGCTGGCCTGATTTTGGCAGACACAAAGTTTGAGTTCGGCATCGACCCGGCCACCGGCCAGACTACCCTCGGCGACGAGGTGCTCACCCCTGACTCGAGTCGTTTCTGGTCGAAGTCGGCCTGGGAGCGCGGAGAGCGCAAAGAGTCGTTTGACAAGCAGATTGTGCGCAACTGGTTGGCTGAAAACTGGAACCAGACCGGCGAACCACCTCATCTGCCAGACGAGATCGTGACCCAAACGGCAGATAAGTATGCCGAATTGGTCGAGCGCCTCACCAGCGAAGTCGCCTAAGCACCCATTTGCGAGGGCATAGGCCCGAATACCGCTAAAATAAAGGGGTTCGCCGATGCCGCCGGGCGCAAAAATGCTCGCAAAAACCCAAATTTAGGGGAAAAATGCCAAAGATCATCGTTGAGGTTATGCCAAAGGCTGACCTACTAGACCCGCAAGGCAAGGCAGTGGCTAACGCTCTGCACCGCAGTGGCAACAAAGACATCACCGCCGTTCGAATCGGCAAGCGCATCGAACTTCACTTCGATCGCGAAATCACCGAATCAGACCTCGCTCACGCTCGCAAGATTGGCGAAGACTTCTTGAGCAACGCAGTAATCGAAGACGTCGTAAACGTCACCATCGAGAACTAGCTCATGAAGATCGGTGTAGTTACTTTTCCTGGCACCCTCGATGACCGCGATGCAGCTCGCGCAGTTCGCCTAGCTGGCGGCGAAGCGGTATCTCTCTGGCATGCAGACACCAACTTGCACAAAGTTGACGCAGTCATTTTGCCTGGCGGTTTTTCATATGGCGACTACCTTCGTTGCGGCGCAATCGCAGCGCAGGCTCCGGTGATGCAAGAGATCATTAAGAAGGCAAACCAGGGTTTGCCAGTTCTCGGAATTTGCAACGGCTTTCAAGTTCTTGTTGAATCACACTTGCTTCCCGGTGGATTGATTCGCAACGAACACCAGCACTTCATTTGCCGCGACCAAAAACTTCGCGTTGAAAATGTCGACACTGCATGGACCAACCAGTTCACGCTTAATCAAGAGATCACCATCCCGTTGAAAAATGGCGAGGGCGGTTACATCGCAACTCAAGATGAGCTCGCTCGTCTCGAGGGCGAAGGGCTAATCACTTTCAGATATCTCGACACCAACCCAAACGGCTCGATGAACGACATCGCTGGTTTGCGCAACGAGCGCGGCAACGTTGTTGGTTTGATGCCACACCCTGAGCACGCAGTCGAGCCGGGCTTCGGCCCGGACACCGAAGTTGCAATGCGCAGCGGTGTTGACGGTTTGTTGTTCTTCAAGTCAGTGCTCAGCGCACTAGTTAACGCATAAGGCGAAATCATGGCACTGTTCAAAAAGAAAACTGCACCATCTGGCGTTGACACCACCGCGAACGCAGCTGCTACTCCTGACAAGCAACAGCCTTGGAAAGAGCTCGGTCTAAAAGAAGACGAGTATGCACGCATCCGTGAAATTCTTGGCCGCCGCCCTACCAGCGCCGAGCTCGCCATGTATTCGGTTATGTGGTCAGAGCACTGCTCATACAAGTCTTCAAAGATTTACCTTCGTCAGTTTGGTGAAAAAGTCACCGACGAGATGAAGAAGCACCTCATGGTTGGCATGGGCGAGAACGCCGGTGTTGTTGACATCGGCGAGGGTTGGGCGGTGACCTTCAAGGTCGAGAGCCACAACCACCCGAGCTACATCGAGCCATTCCAGGGTGCTGCAACCGGCGTCGGCGGAATCGTTCGCGACATCTTGACCATGGGTGCGCGCCCAATCGCAGTAATGGATCAGCTTCGCTTCGGTGCGGTTGAGAACCCAGACACCGCTCGCGTTGTGCACGGAGTGGTTAGCGGAATTTCGTTCTATGGAAACTGCCTCGGCTTGCCAAACATCGGTGGCGAAACTGTTTTCGATCGCGTCTATCAGGGCAACCCTCTCGTCAACGCACTTAGCGTTGGCGCACTTCGTCACGAGGACTTAAAACTTGCCAAGGCATCAAACCCTGGCGATCTTGTAATTCTGTTTGGTGCACGCACCGGCGCTGACGGCATCGGTGGAGTTTCTGTTCTCGCATCAGAAACTTTCGATAGCACTGGACCATCGCGTCGACCAGCTGTTCAGGTTGGCGACCCATTCGCAGAAAAAGTTTTGATCGAGTGCTGCCTAGAACTTTATAAGGCAGACGTTGTTGCCGGAATTCAAGACTTGGGTGGCGCTGGTTTGTCATGTGCAACCAGCGAGCTCGCATCGAACGGAAACGCAGGTATGCGCGTTCAGTTGCAAAAAGTTTTGAAGCGCGATGAGTCACTTACTCCCGAAGAAATTCTGATGAGTGAATCTCAGGAGCGCATGATGGCGATTGTTCCGAAGAAAGATCGCAAGAAGTTCGAAGCAATCGTCAACAAGTGGGAAGTCGAATTCTCAATTCTCGGCGAAGTAATTTCTGAACCACGTCTCTACATCAACTGGGGCGACGAAGAAATCGTGAACGTTCCACCTCGCACCGTTGCACACGACGGTCCGGTTTATGAGCGTCCAGTTGCTTTCCCTTCATACCAGGATGCCCTCAACGCAGACTCGGTTCACGCGCGTGGGCTATACCGTGCGAACGAAAGCGGCAGCGACTTGGCCGCACAGCTTTGGCAGATCGTGACTTCGCCTAACCAGGCTTCGAAGTCATGGATCACCGACCAGTATGACCACTACGTTGGCGGCAACACCGCGCTGGCGATGCCTGACGACAGCGGAATGGTTCGCGTTAGCGAGACCAGCGGTCTTGGCATTGCAATCGCAACCGACGCGAACGGCCGCTTCTGCCAGCTCGACCCATACCAGGGTGCTCGCTTGGCACTGGCCGAGGCCTACCGAAACGTAGCCGTTGGTGGCGCGAAACCTATGGCGGTCACCAACTGCCTCAACTTCGGCAGCCCAGAGAACCCTGAGGTCATGTGGCAGTTCAAGCAGGCGACCGCTGGCCTAGCCGATGGCTGTCTAGAGCTTGGCATTCCGGTTACCGGTGGAAACGTCTCGTTCTATAACCAGACCGGCGATGTTGCCATTCACCCAACCCCAGTTGTTGGTGTTCTCGGAGTAATCGACGACGTTGCTCGTCGCATTCCTTCTGGCTGGCAAGACGCCGGCAACAACATCTACTTGCTTGGCACCACCCGCGACGAACTCGACGGTTCAGTCTGGGCTGAGGTTATTCACGACCACCTTGGTGGTCGCCCACCGGTTGTTGACCTTGCTCACGAGGCTGCGCTTGCAGACTTGTTGCACGGCGCATCGCTTCAGGGTCTAATCGAATCTGCTCACGACTTGAGCGAAGCCGGTTTGGCTCAGGCGATCGTTGAGTCTTGCTTGCGCTTCAACATGGGTGCACGCGTTTGGCTTGGCGAGATTTGCGAGCGCGACAACGTCGACCGCACCTGCGCTTTGTTCAGTGAATCAACCGGCCGCGTTTTGGTTTCGGTTGGTCGCGAAGACGACGTGAAATTCGTTGGCCTCTGCGAGGCTCGCGGAATTCCTGTTTTGCGAGTTGGTGTTACCGACAACTCGGGCGAACTTGAAATCCAGGATGTCGCGACCTTCGGTCTCGAAGACTTGCGCACCGGCTTCAAGGCAACTTTGCCTGCGCTATTTGGCTAATTCACGCCAAAGTTTTTCTCGCAGCTAGGGCAGATCCATGCTGGGTTCGATTCACCGATGACGCAACCCATCATTTCGTAGCGATCTTCATCTAGTGGCCCGGCCGGCATTCCGTAAATTGCTTTCTTCTTAACTTCGCCACATGCGAAGCAGTGAGGGTAAATTTCTTCGCCAAGCTTGCTTGTCGCAAAGGCGCGGTCGTCAAAGAATTTGCAGACACCGCAGTCTGCGCCTGACCACGGTAGCTCTTTGTCGTCAAGGTCGCGCTTGATTTCATAGAGCGTTGGTTCAACCCACGAAGTATCACCCTCGTGCGAAATCAGACGTGCATCGAAATCGAGTTTCTGGTTGAACTCATCGGCACCATTGCGCGCGGTTTCATAGAGCCAATAGCCGGTGTTGCTAACTCTGTAGCCAAGCTGGCGAAGCAACCACTGATAAACCTCAATTTGTCGACGGTATGCGTCGTGCCACTTTTCGGTTCCGAGTTCTTCCACCGGCGAAGCCTTTGCTGTGCTCTTGTAGTCGATAACTACAAGCTCGCCATCGCTGTTGACCCAAAGGTCATCGACCGCACCGAAAACTTCGAGGTTAGTGTCTTCGTGCAGATAGCGAACGCCTTTGATATTTTCGCGCCAAACATCCATGTTCTCGTTTTTGAAAGGAACCAGATCGCAGCCCAGCTGCTTCAAAACTGGGTGAACGGTGCCGGCCTCGCGGTGACGATCGAACTCTTTCTTAAGCAGAGTGTCGACCGCGGTGTTCAAAGTGAACGACGGCCCGCTAGGCACCGAGACGTTGTGGCGTCGATCGAGCACGAAGCAGCGCGGGCACTGCACGTAGTTCTCGATCTTTGATCGAGAAATTGCAAACGGCGCTTCTTGGCCGATTTCATATGGTTTGCGACTTGCCATTTTGACCCCAAATTCCTGTTGCGAAAACTCTAGGCCTAACCACCGACATATTTGGGAACAGAAAATCACACAGAAAAAATCCTCAGTTTATATAGGGCAAAAATAAATACGTGAGTCGCCGTAATAAATGTCGGTTCTCATCGTTAACATAAACATTGCTACAAGAATCGGTGCGGCAACCATGTCCCCGATAGCGATCACTAAAAGATCGTGGCAACCTCCGGGCCTCCCGGAAAGGTGCCAAATGGTTGAAAAAAGACGAGTTGCCAAACGGGCAATTAACTGAACGGAGGAATCATGTTTAGAAAATCCAAAGACCTTTTGGCTAACAAGCCAGGTCGTTGTGCCTGTGGCACCAAACTTTCGAAGGGTCAGTGCTCTCACTGCGACTTTGAATGCCAGAAGTCTGCGCTTCGCCAAGACGATTGCAAGAAATGCAAGAAGGCTCTAGCGACTTCATTCGAGCGCGCCTACATCGACGAGGCTCACTTCGCGAACATCGATCTCGAAGTTCTCGAGCAGAGCGATGTCATCCGTGAAAAATCGGCTCGAGCTCGCAACCCGTTTATGTTTCCGCCCACCAATGACGACGAAGAAAACTAAATAGACCAAGCTCCAGAGTCACAGCGCTAAGTACCTGACTAGCTGTGCGGCAACCGTTTCCATCGAAACGGTGCCTCAGGGGAAGAGCGGGGTTCAGGCAAATCGCCTGGATCAAAACGATGGGGCCTCGGCCCCAGAAAGGGGCTAACGCCCATGTCCCCATTTACGAAAATCGGCAAGTACGACTATTGGACTGACTTGCTCAACCCGAAACGCACCAGTGATAACTTCGAGAAGTCGATTCCAAGACACAGATCAAACAAAGACGGTTGGAGTGCCTACATGGCCGGTCGTCGAGTTGGTGAATACGCAAGATTTGCCTACCAACAACGTTTGCAGATTCACGGCACAGCGCTGGTAGTCATGGATGCTGGACCGGTTTGTTCTTGTGGGCTCGTCGCGAGATTAGAAGTTGAAGACGCACCAAACGATGACAATATTTTGTTCGGCAACCCGGGGCACATTGACAACGCGACTCAAAAGTTGGTGACTGCCTTCTACATTCGCCACTTTTCAGAAGAAACGCAAGATTGGCCGCTTCATTTCTTTTGCCAGATTTGTTCAGCTTTGGAACTCGCCGACCTGACAGGCGATGAGAGTCTCGACTTGGTCTTGCTTCAAGACTTCAGAGCGGCCCACAGCCACGATTCTGAAATCGAGGAATTGTAGGACTCTCGCAAGGGCGGGTCGGGGGTGCTCGATCAACACAACACGAAAGGAAAGGAGAAGAAGGGGACAAACTCCAACTGAGCACCCTCGCCCTTACTTACTATTTGTATCGGCACCTTCCGACATTCACGCTTGCACTGGCGCTATTCTCGGTTTAGCGCCCAACGACAGGGCCATAAACAAGGGGTTCATACGTGAAGAAGTTTCAACACTTTCTAGAGGTATTCATTTTCGGCGCACGCTGGTTGCTTGCACCTCTATACATCGGACTCGTTGGCGCTCTCGGCCTGTTGGTCTACCGCTATGCCAAAGAGTTCGTGGTGCTGACCGAGAACATCAACGCAGACGATAACCACACCTTTACCCTTGACCTGCTCGGGCTGCTTGACCTTGTGTTGCTTGGCAACCTGATCTTGATCGTGCTGTTTGCCGGCTACGAGAACTTCGTTTCGAAGATCGAGGTCGCGCACAACTCTGTCGATCGCCCTCACTGGATGGGAACCATCGACTTCAGTGGCCTCAAGATCAAGTTGATTGGCTCACTAGTGGCCCTTTCGGTGATCGAGCTGCTCAAAGACTTCATCGAACTCAGCACTCACCCAGAACAAGAAGTTGGCCAGGGCGTCATTTGGCGAATCATCATTCACCTGACCTTCGTGGTGTCGGGTGTTCTCTTCTCTGTGATGGATTGGGTTGCCGACAACCGCATCATCCAAGAGAAGAAGGTCTTGGGCGAAGCTCACGGCGTTGGTCACTAACAGCGAAAAGGCAGTTCAACGTTGGGAGCGACTCTCAACGATTCCGCTCTCACTGCTTGCAATTGTTTATCTAGGTCTTTACGCATTCGAGGTTCTCGGCGACCAAAAGATGGTCATGCTTTTCGACCTCATTTTGTTTAGCGATCTAATTTGGGCCATCTTCATTGTTGACTTTGTAGTTCGCTTCTTCATGCACGACAGCAAGGCGTTGTTCTTAAAGCGCAACGTGATTGAACTAATCGGTTTGATTCTTCCGTTCTTCAGAGCGTTCAGAATGTTTCGCGTTGTTATTGCGATTGGTTTTCTAGCGCGAGCTGCGCAAAGTTTGCAGGCTCGCATCAACATCTATCTAGGCGTAATTTTGCCGCTGCTTGTTTTCACTTGCTCGCTTGGTGTTTATGAAGCAGAGCACAATGCGGCCGGGGCAACCATCACCAATTTTGGTGACGCTGTTTGGTGGGCATTCGTGACCATCACAACCATTGGTTACGGCGATTATTATCCGGTGACATTTGAAGGGCGAACAATCGCGGTTCTTTTGATGCTCTCTGGTCTCGCACTAGTTTCTGTAATTACCGTTTCGTTCGCGAGCTGGTTCTTAGAGCGAATGAACCTCGAGGTTACGACGCGAAAGCGAAAGTAGTCGGCCCGAAGGTTCGACGAACCGGATACTCAAGGTATTCACACCAAGCCTCTAGCCGTTCATCACGCCACGCATAATCACGGGCCACTTGGGCAAGCGCGGCCCAATAAAACACGTCGATTAGATCGATGTCGAAGGCGTTCATTTCACCCTGATTGAAAGCCTGGCCGAGCACTCGACGCAGGGTGGTCGGCACAATCGCGAGGCCAAAGCGGTGCAAGGTCTCGATCACGCGAAACTCGATTTCGCGAGCTCGCCGCGGTTGCCACAGCGCGTTTCCGCCGCGCATGGCCTCGGCAGCGCCGGTCGGCAGGTGCAGCAGGGCGTTGATGCGAATGGCCTGACTGGTTCGAGCCTCGTCGAGCAGGTCGAAAAGTTCGGCGAATTTGTCGAGCTCATAACCAACTCGGCGCAGGTCGAGACGGTCGGCGTAGTAGGTGAATTTATAAAACGGGATGTGCCTACTGCGTGTCTGGCTGATTTCAGCCGGGCCACCACCCCAGAGTTCGGCGGCTTCGTCGACGTCTAGATCGTCGCGAGAGTCATCCATGAAATTCACCTGTCAATTCTCTCTCGCCGCGGCCGACCGCACAATTGAAAAGGTAACCTTGAACCCATGACTGATTCAAAGCCAAAAAAGAAATTTAAGTGGGGCTGGGCCGACACCATTATTGCCGTCTCAGTTGTCTCGTTGGCGGCAGTCGGCGGCACTATTTATTTGGGAACCGTAGCTAAGCCAGCACAAGAGGCGCAGAACGAAAAAGATGCCTGCACACACTTCAACACTTCTCTAGCTGCGGCATACAAAACCGACAACTACAAAGACTTTTATTACACGCTGTTCCGCGGTGCCTACAAGGGCATCGAAGAATCTGTTGAGGGCAGCGCCTTAAATTCTGACTTTACAGATTTGGCTCAGCTCGAAACTTATGTTGACCCATCCAGCTACGAGGGAATTCTCGTTACGGTTGGCGATGCAACATCAAAGGTGCAGGCAACGTGTTCAACGATTCTTGGCGTCGAATTTAAGACCGGGGCACCTACGATTACGCCGAGCCCAACACCAACTAACTAGTTAGCGAGCATGTCGTGACGCACAATGATTGCGTCGCGAGCAGGGCCAACGCCGATTGCCGAAATGCGAGCGCCACTCATGCGCTCAATTGCCAAAACATAATCTTGTGCGTTCTTCGGAAGGTCGCCGAAGGTTTTGCATCCGGTGATGTCTTCTGACCAACCAGCGAAGTTTTCATAAATCGGCTTTGCGTGGTGAAAGTCAGTCTGCGAAACAGGCATCTCATCGAAGCGCACGCCGTCGACGTCATAGGCAACACAAACCGGAATCTCTTTGAGGCCGGTTAGCACGTCAAGCTTGGTCAGCACGAAGTCGGTCACACCGTTAATGCGCGCCGAATAGCGGGCGATCGGGGCGTCATACCAGCCGCAGCGACGCGGACGGCCAGTGGTGGTGCCGAACTCGAAGCCGGTTGCGCGCAAGAATTCGCCGTTCTCGTCAAACAGCTCAGTCGGAAACGGACCAGAGCCAACGCGAGTTGTGTATGCCTTCACGATTGCAATGACGGTGGTGAACAGGCCAGGCCCGATGCCCGAACCGGTCGATGCGCCACCGGCGGTCGAGCTCGATGAAGTTACGAACGGGTAGGTTCCGTGGTCAACGTCGAGCATGGTCGCCTGACCACCCTCAAACAAAACGGTCTTGTTCGCTTCGATTGCCTGGTGCAACTCGAGTGCGGTGTCGGCAACCATCGGCTTCAAACGCTCTGTATATGAAAGAAGTTCTTTCACGGTTTCGTCAACCTTGATTGCAGCGCGGTTATAAACCTTGGTCAGCAAATTGTTTTTCGCAACGAGCGCGGCCTCAACCTTTTGGCGAAGAATGCTTTCGTCGAACAAATCTTGAACACGGATGCCGACTCGGTTGATCTTGTCTGCATATGTCGGGCCAATTCCGCGACCAGTGGTGCCGATTGCGCGTTTGCCCAAGAAGCGCTCTGAAACCTTGTCGACGGTCACGTTATAAGGAGTGATGACGTGCGCGTTCGCCGAGACGCGAAGTTTAGAAGTGTCGATGCCGCGAGCGTTAAGTGCGTCGAGCTCTTGAAACAAAACGGCTAGGTCGATAACTACACCGTTTGAAATAACCGGAACAACGCCAGGGGTCAAAATTCCTGAAGGCAAAAGGTGAAGTGCATATTTTTCGTTGCCGATAACAACTGTGTGGCCCGCGTTGTTTCCACCGTTGAACTTGACTACATAGTCAATGTGCTCTGCGAGTAGGTCTGTCGCTTTGCCTTTGCCTTCATCGCCCCACTGGGCACCGACGATAACTACTGCAGGCATGACACAGCCTCATTTCTGAAACAGGGATGGAATCGCGAGCGCGTTCCCTGTCAAGTTTAGCGAGCGCGGCTAGGTCAGTGACAGGTTATTTCTTGAAGACGTGCTGCACGACCCACGAGTGCATAGTGATGGCAGCAGCGGCACTTGCGTTGATTGAACGGGTCGAGCCAAATTGGGTGATTTCGAGCACAACCTCGGCCGACTCAATTGCAGCCTCGCTGAGCCCAGGGCCCTCTTGGCCAAACAACAAGACGCACTCTTCGGGCAGCTCATAGGTCTCGATCTGCTTGCAGCCCGGCACGTTGTCGATGGCGATAATCGGTAGATTCTCGGCCTTGGCCCAGGCCACGAACTCCTCGACGGTTGGGTGGTTGCGCACGTGCTGATATCGGTCGGTGACCATTGCACCTCGTCGGTTCCAGCGCTTGTGACCAACAATGTGAACCTCCGCAGCCAAAAACGCGTTTGCCGTTCGAACAATCGAACCGATGTTTAGGTCGTGCTGCCAATTCTCGATTGCAACGTGAAACTTGTGTCGACGAATGTCGAGGTCGGCGACAATCGCCTCCATCTTCCAGTAGCGATATTTATCGAGCACGTTGCGAGTGTCACCTTCGCGAAGCAGCTCTTCATCATAGAAGTCATCCTGTGGCAACTCGCCCACCCAAGGGCCAACACCCCAAGTTGTCTGTTCGTGGCTCGGTTCAGGTGTTTGCGAATTAGTGCTCATGAAGATGTTTAGTTTTCAGACTTAGCGCCGCGATGGCGAGCAAAGCCATTGCTGCGCTGGCAATCAAGACGGATACATTTGCGAGCGAGTGTTCACCCTCTGAATCACCAAACGAAAGCTCCGACATAAGCATGGCAACCGTAAAACACATGCCAAACAGAAGCCCTACTCGACGCAAGCGAGGCCAAGTTACCTGATGTGGAAGAGCGCCGAGTTTTGATTTGGTGACAATCCATGTCGTTCCAAGAACGCCGAGCGGCTTTCCAACCATCATTGCCACGATGATTCCCACTGTGATTAGTGGGCTCGCGTTTGTTGCGGTGACCAGTTTGCTTAGGTTAACGCCGGCCGACAGCAATGCGAACAAAGGCAAGATCACATAAGCAACAGCGGGGTCGAGTCGCTTCTGGAGTTTCTTGACAGCTGGAACGAGCAAACCAACTAAAACTCCGCCGAGCGATGCGAGAGAAAGCGTGTGAAAACTGCTTGCGAAGAAGATTGCAATCATCAAGATGGTCAATGAGTCGTCGACAACTGCAACAGTCATGACGAATGTGCGAACCTGCTTTGGCAACCAGCGTCCTGCTATTGCAAGAACGCCTAAAGCAAAAGCGATGTCTGTCGACATCGGAACGCCCCAACCGCGGGCCGAAGGCACACCGAAATTCACGATTGAATAAAGAATTACCGGAACGGCCATGCCGCCAATCGCCGCAAAAATCGGCACTACCGCCTGGCGCGGCTTGCTCAAGCTGCCATGGGTAATTTCATGGCGCAGTTCAATTCCGATGCTCATGAAGAAGAGGAAGATTGCGGTTCCCTTGAGCGCATCAATGTGAGAAATTGCCGCGTAACTTTCGCGCATTGGTGAATTGGCCCACAACATTGCAACTATCGCAGAAGTGAAAAGCAGAATTCCACCCAACATTTGTCTGCGCGCGATGTTCATGAGGCAAGCCTAACCGCAGCCCCGATAGGCTGAACACATGGCTGACAGAAGCAAAATCACAACCTGGCTCACCGACATGGATGGGGTTCTAGTTCACGAAGGGCACGCACTTAGCGGTGCCGCCGAACTCATCAAGCAGTGGCAAGACAATGGCACACCTTTTTTAGTACTAACTAATAACTCCATCTACACACCTCGCGACCTCTCTGCCCGCCTTCGCGCCGGCGGCCTCGATGTTCCTGAAGATCGCATCTGGACATCAGCTCTCGCGACCGCCGCATTTTTGAAGTCGCAGAATCCAAACGGCAGCGCCTATGTGCTTGGCGAAACTGGATTGACTCAGGCGCTTCACGATGTTGGCTACATTCAGACCGACACCAACCCTGACTACGTAGTTCTCGGCGAGACCCGCAACTTCAACTTCGACAGCCTCACCAAGGCCGTTCGTCTAATCAATGCCGGCGCTCGTTTCATTGCAACCAACCCAGACGCCACCGGCCCTTCGGCTGAGGGTGTTCTGCCAGCAACCGGTTCGGTTGCGGCCCTGATTACCAAGGCCACCGGCAAGCACCCATACATCGTGGGCAAGCCAAACCCAATGATGTTCCGCTCGGCAATGCGCAAGATTGGCGCTCACTCTGAGACAACCGGCATGATCGGTGACCGCATGGACACCGACGTCGTGGCCGGCATCGAGGCAGGACTGCATACCGTTCTCGTGCTCACCGGAATCGCTGACGACGCCGAAATTCAGAAGTATCCGTTCAGACCAACCGAAATTTTGAATTCGGTTGCCGACCTCGTCGACTAATTAGCGCAGAACCGATTTTTCGCGTCTTTTGAAATGGCCGATCTCTCTGACGTTGAAGCTCTAGTTTCTGAGCGACTGCCAGAACTTGTAATTCGCCAAAGCGACAAGGGTCTCTCGATCTTCGCTGCCGATAAAGAAATTGCCTGGCAACGACCGCTCAGCAAAAAAGACATGACCGCACTTGGCGGCAAGGCTCCGGCTGGTGATGTTCTTGCAATTCACGTTGATTCTGTAGCTGACAAAGAAGCTTGGACAGCATCCGAGCCAAATAGTTGTTTTGATTCGCCGCACTTCGCAAACTATCCGGCGGTTTTGATCGATTTATCTAAGTGCGATCTCGAAGTGGTCTTTGAACTGCTCGGGCAACACTTAGATTAGACGAGTGGGTAAATCGAATAATTGGCGTGCATTTAAGCACCGCAACTATCGAATTCTCTACCCTGCATCGACACTTTCAAACATCGGCAACTGGGCCCAGCGCATCGCGCAAGACTGGCTCGTTCTTCAACTAACCGGCTCTGCACTTGACCTTGGTTTAGTCACCGGTTTGCAGTTTGCGCCAACACTATTGTTTAGCGTCTATGGCGGAATGCTTGCCGATCGATTCGATAAACGAAAACTGCTTGCAATTACAAACGCTGGCGCCGGCTTAGTTTCGCTGCTTCTCGGAATTCTTGTAATTACCAAGACCGTGCAAATTTCACACGTATTTGTTCTGGCAGCGGTGCTCGGTCTGTTTAACGCAATCGACGCACCAATTCGAACCTCTTTTACGAGCGAGCTTGTCGGCAAGGCAGACATTCCAAATGCGATTAGTTTGAATTCGGCGAACTTCAACGTGGGTCGACTAATTGGCCCGGCAGTCTCTGGTTTGCTTATTGCAGCCTTCGGCACCGGCCCTTCGTTCATCATGAACGCGTTCACCTATGTGGCCATGTTGCTCTCTCTTGGGTCGCTCAAAAAAGACGAATTGCACCTTTCAGAAAAGCAACTCACCAAAGCAAAATTCATGGATGCATTTCACTACCTTGGCAATCGTCCAGACATTCAAGCCGTCATGCTCACGGTGTTTGCTGCCGCAACTTTCGGCATGAACTACCAGATCTTCAATGCGCTCATGGCAACGCAAGAGTTTCACAAGGGGCCGGCTGAGTTTGGCGGTCTTGGAACTTTCTTGGCGGTTGGTTCGCTAACCGGAGCGATTCTCTCGTCGCGGCTAGAGCGCCATAGAGTGCCCCGCAGAATCATGGCTGGGGCAATTGCATTCGGCCTAGCTCTCATCGGTTTGGCCCTTATGCCGACCTACCTTTCTTACTCGTTTGCCTTGCCGATTGGCGGTGCGATTGCCCTGCTGACCTTGGTTTCGGCCAATAGTTACGTGCAAACCTCAACCGAGTCGCACATCCGTGGTCGAGTCATGGGCATCTACTTGACCGTATTCATGGGCGGAACCCCGCTGTTTTCGCCGGTAATCGGGTGGCTGGCTGACGTCTATGGAATTAGAACGACGATCATCGCCTGCGGTTCGTTGCTGGTTGTTTCGGCCCTAGCAATTCTTGTAATTTACACAGCTCGCCGAAGCCAGGTGGCGGCGACCGTTAGAGCGGCAAAACTCGATGAATAGAGAACTTTCGGTGCGCGCTTGGCATCGGTCGATTATGACCATGTTTGCTTTGCTTGGCCCAGCCGGAACATCATTCATGGTTCGCCTGCCAGAATTGAAAAAGATGCTCGGTGTTTCAACCAGCGAGCTCGGTTTGATTTTGTTTTCTGGTGCCATTGGCTCGATCTGCGCTCTTTCGATTGCCGCGCGAATAATTGCACGCCTCGGAACAAAGCCACAATTGCTCGGCGGTTTTTATCTCATCGCCGGTGGTTTGATTGCGCAGGCTATCGCGGCACAAAATGCATCGCCACTATTCTTCGCAATATTTATGTTCATCACCGGCTTTGGTTATGGAATTAGCGATGTGCCACTAAACGTAGATGGCGCAGCCATTGAGAAGAAACTTGGTCGCTCTATCTTGCCGCGTTTGCATGCTGGTTATTCGGTTGGTGCACTTGCCGGCGCGGGTCTCGGAACTATCTGCATCGCTCTTGGCATTCCACTGCTTGCGCAAATCATTTTCTTCTGCTCATTGCAAATGATTTTGCCGTTTGTCACTTATCGATTCATTCCTTCGCACACCGCTCAAGACGAACATCACCAAGACAGCACAATTGCAAAACCAGTGCGCACGAACTTTTGGCGCGACCCGCAAATTCTTTTGCTTGGTTTTGGAATTCTCTGCATCACGCTTGCCGAAGGTGCTGCCAATGACTGGCTCGCACTCTCGGTCGTTGAGGGATATCACGAATCACCAACTAACGCAGGAATCGCATTCGCAGTTTTCAATCTCGCAATGACAATCACGCGCTTCTTCGGCGGCTCGATCTCAGATCGCTTCGGTCGTCGTCACACCGTGCAGGCCATGGCACTCACCGGCGCCATTGGACTGCTGCTTGTGATCTTCGGGCCATCCGTGATTTTTGCCTGGATAGGTGCTGGGCTCTGGGGCATCGGCGCGGCCCTCGGGTTTCCGCTGTTCATTTCAGAGGCGGGTGAGGGTGAGAACTCTGCGCGCAAGGTCACCGTGGTCACGACCTTTGGCTATCTGGCCTTCTTGGTTGGCCCGCCAAGCCTCGGTTTCATCGCTCAGGCTATTGGCCTGCTGCTGATGTTGTTCATCATTGCCACCGTCTTGGCTGCCGCTGCGCTCTTTGCTCGCGCAATGAGCAACCGCAAGCCAACTTCGCTGATGCATTAAGTTAGCGTTAAGAATATTTTCTAGTTCGGGGGATTCAATGCGCAAAACATCGCTACTTTTGGCCGCAGCACTCATCGCAGTTGGGCTGACCGCCTGTGCTTCTGCTGGTCGACCTTCGGGCTGCGATGCACCTAATGATGTCGATCTCAGCGCTTCACTCAAAGCCGAAGCAGCATACTTCGAAGATCTAAATTCTCCGCTTAGCAATAATTCATTTGCGTTTAGCATTGTCGATGATTTGGTGTTGAAGTATCCAAACTGCTTTGCCCCTGACTACGTTCAAGGATTCGAAGAATCTACAAAGACTAAAGCTAACTGGGATGGCGATCCGAACTTCGGTGCGACCGCATCATTCCTTCCAAAGGGAAATCTAACTTCATCTACTACCGCAACCGAGGTAGTTCTCTCAGATGACGGTTCAGCTCTCAAAAAAGCTTTCGACGCAGTGCGCGCGGATGTTGAAGAAGGTGACGGCACCTACACCGACTATTCAGTTGAGTTAGCTTCAGTCGGAAGTTCGATTCAACTTGGCACAGAGACCAATCGAGATCGCGACATTGTGAACATGTCACTTGGTCTCGGTTTTCAGGCGCGAGTTGACATGGAGGGCAAAGTTGATATTTGGATGTCTGCCCACTTTGATGCTCGAGATGCAGAACGCAAGCAACTTGGCCTAGAGGGGCTATGCAATGGTTTGCTAGTTGAAGCGGGTGGCGAAGCTTTCAAGATTCCGAGCGAAGAGTCTTGTGGATTCCTAGAGCCGAATGGCTCCGGGTTCTATTTTGACTATTGGATTATTACGCCAACCGATTTTGAGGGGCTTGATCATTTAGTCAAGGTTCTTGCCACAGGGCCCTTCTCGGTTTTCGTTGTCGATGGCGACGGTGCGAGCCATGAGTTTAAGTTCAATGCCGCAGCTGCGAAAGCAATTTCTAAGAATGCACTCATAATCAAGGCGATTGAGAGTGGTTTCGGTTACTAGAGATGATCCGCTAGTCAGCCTCTGAGCAGCTCGGCCGCGGCTTCAAGCTCAGGAGCCAAGAAGCGGTCTGGGCCAACACCCGGAACAACCTTGCGAAGTTTCGCGAGCCACTCACCGGTTACCTTGCCAGGCTGCAATGGTGCGCGGCCATCGATCGCACGGCCGGCTGAAACATATTCGACAGCCAAAATCATGCGCAGGTTGTCGACGACTCGACGAAGCTTGCGACCCGCGTGCCAACCCATTGACACGTGATCTTCTTGCATCGCCGAGGTCGGAATCGAATCGACAGATGCCGGAACAGCGAGTCGTTTGTTTTCTGAAACCAGACCGGCGGCTGTGTATTGACCAATCATCATGCCGCTGTCGACGCCGGCGTCTTCGGCCAAGAATGGGTTGAGGCCAAACGAACGAGCCTTGTCGAGCATGCGGTCGGTGCGACGTTCAGACATCGAGCCTAGGTCGGTCGCGGTGATTGCCAAGAAGTCGAGCACATAACCAACCGGTGCACCGTGAAAGTTTCCGTTTGATGTGACTTCGCCAGATTCAAGCACTACTGGGTTGTCGATAGCCGACGCGAGTTCGTTCTCGGCAACCGACTTCGCATAGGCAATTGAGTCGCGAACGGCGCCGGTTACCTGCGGTGCACAACGCAACGAGTATGCATCTTGCACACGTGAGTCACCCTCGCGGTGCGATGCAACAATCGGTGAACCTGCGAGCGCGGCAAACATATTCGCGGCCGACTTTGCCTGACCGGCATGTGGTCGAAGTGCAAAGTGAAGCTCTGGTCTAAACACCTGATCGGTTCCAAGCAAGCCTTCAACACTCATTGCTGCAATAACGTCTGCCGAATCGGTTAGCGATTCGAGATCGTGAATCGCCATAATCAACATGCCGAGCATTCCATCGGTTCCGTTGATAAGTGCGAGGCCTTCTTTTTCGCGCAACTCAACTGGCGTGATGTTTGCCTCGCGAAGCAAATCTGCAACTGGTCGCTCAACTCCGTCTGGGCCAAACGCGCGCCCTTCACCCATAACCACCATTGCGCAGTGAGCGAGTGGTGCAAGGTCGCCGCTGCATCCCAGCGAACCAAACTCGTGAACAATCGGAGTGATGTTTGCGTTCAACAGCTGCGCATAGGTTTCGGCGACTTCTGGGCGCACACCAGTGCGACCGCTGCAAAGAGTCTTGAGGCGCAAAATCATTAGCGCGCGAGTGACTTCGGTTTCAACAACCGGACCCATGCCGGCAGCGTGCGAACGAATCAGCGACTTCTGCAACTGAACGCGATCGGCAACGTCGATGTGACGGTTGGCCAGGGCGCCAAATCCGGTTGAGATTCCATAGACCGGGTTGTCGCTAACCGCGAGCTTCTCGATGTGCGCGCGGGTCTTGGCCATGGCGTCGTGTGCCTGCTGCGAGATGACTACCTTGGCTCCGTGGCGGGCAACTGCCACCACGTCGTCTTGGGTTAGCCCCGAGGTTGAAAGGGTTACGGTCTTGGTCATTTCTTACCTTTGATAGACGGTCTCGCCAGCCACCCAGGTTGAGTCGACTAGGTCGACGCCAGGACGGTAGCTCAGATGAATGTAACTTGGTGCGTTTAGAACTGCGAAATCTGCCTTCATGCCGATGCTCAGGCCGCCAATGTCGCTTCGGCGAAGGGCTGCGGCCCCGCCCTTGGTCGCGGCCAACATGGCCTGCTCTGGGCTAAAGCCCATGTCGCGAACGGCAACGGCCATGCAGAATGCCATTGAGGTGGTGAAGCTCGAGCCGGGGTTGCAGTCTGTTGCGATGGCCACCTGTGCCCCAGCGGCGAACAGGCGCTTTGCTTCTGGGTAGGTTGATCGGGTCGAGAACTCGGCACCCGGCAGCAGCGTGGCCACGGTGTTACTGCCGGCCAAGAGCTCAACGTCGGCATCGCTCAGGTGGGTCAGGTGATCTGCGCTCGCGCAGTCGAGTTCGACGGCAAGTCTGACTGCGCCAATGTCGGCAAGCTGATTTGCATGGATGCGAGGCATCAATCCGGCGGCAACGCCGGCGTTCAAAATTTCACGAGCCTGGTCCACATCGAATGCTCCGCGGTCACAAAAAACATCGATCCATTTCGAATATGGTTTCGCCGCATGCAACATATCGCCGACAACGAGCACAACATATTCATCAGCGCGATTCGCAAACTCCGCGGGCACAACATGCGCACCAAGAAATGTTGTTTCGTCGGTGAACGTTTTTGCAATTCGCAAACTGCGCGCTTCGTTTTCTACATCGAGTGCATAACCAGACTTCGATTCAAAACTTGTAATTCCACTCGAGTGCATTTCTGAAACGAGCCGGGCTGTGTTTGCTACTAGTTCTTGATCACTCGCGGCTCGAGTTGCAGCAACCGTGGTTTTGATTCCACCGGCCGAATAACTTTCACCTCGCATGCGAGCAGAAAATTCTTCACTGCGATCACCCGCGAAAACCATGTGCGCGTGCGAATCAACAAAACCAGGAATCACAGTTTTGCCGACAACCGAATGTGCGGCATCTACTGGTGGAAGTTTTGCGCTGTCGCCTATCCATGAAATTTTGCCGTCTTCAATGACGATCGCTGCATTAGTGCGCAGGCCTAGTTCGCCATCGCCGAGCGTGTGATCGTTAGTAACTAACGACCCAATGTCGGTGATTGCAACGCTGCCCATGAATCGAATTTATTCGATGTCGAGCATCGGCACGTGCACGTGCTTTTCGCGAGCGACATCGACAGCGTGGTCATAGCCGGCGTCAACGTGACGAATCACGCCCATGCCTGGGTCGTTGGTGAGCACGCGCTGCAACTTCTCGGCGGCGAGGTCGGTGCCATCGGCAACCGAAACCTGACCAGCGTGAATCGAACGGCCCATGCCAACGCCACCACCGTGGTGAATCGAGACCCAGGAGGCACCAGACGAAATGTTGAGCATCGCGTTTAGCAGCGGCCAGTCGGCAATCGCGTCTGAGCCATCGAGCATGGCCTCTGACTCGCGATAAGGCGATGCAACCGAGCCACAGTCGAGGTGGTCGCGGCCGATAACGATCGGGGCCGAAACCTCGCCCTTCTTGACGAGGTCGTTGAACACGGCCCCGGCCTTGTCGCGTTCGCCATAGCCGAGCCAGCAGATGCGGGCAGGCAGACCCTGGAACTCGACGCGGTCTTGCGCCATTTTGATCCAGCGGTGCAGGTGCTCGTTGTCAGGAAAGAGGTCGAGCACGGCCTGGTCGGTGCGATAGATGTCTTTCTTGTCGCCGCTGAGCGCGACCCAACGGAACGGGCCCTTGCCCTCGCAGAACAGCGGACGAATGTAGGCAGGTACGAAACCAGGGAATGCGAATGGGCGATCGTAGCCACCCTTGCGCGCTTCATCGCGAATTGAGTTGCCGTAGTCAAAGACGATTGCGCCCTTGTCCATGAAGCCAACCATTGCTTCAACGTGCTTGGCCATTGAAGCCTGCGCCCGCTTGGTGAACTCTTCTGGGTCGTCGTTGGCAAACTGGCGAGCGCTGGAGAACTCCACGCCTACAGTGATGTAGTACAGCGGGTCGTGCGCGGAAGTCTGGTCGGTCACAATGTCCACCGGCACCTCGCGACGCAGTAGCTCAGGCAAGATGGTGGCGGCGTTGCCGACAAGACCAATCGAGATTGCGAGACGCTTGTTCTTGGCCTCCACCGCGCGGTCAATGGCGCGATCCAGGTTGTCGTAAACCTCGTCAAGGTAGCGGGTCTCCAAACGGCGGCGTAGTCGGGTTTCATCCACATCGATGATTAGACACGTGCCCTCGTTCATGGTCACGGCAAGAGGTTGAGCTCCACCCATGCCACCACAACCTGCGGTCACGGTTAGGGTTCCCGCTAGGGTTCCGCCGTAGCGCTTCTCCGCAACGGCAGCGAAAGTTTCGTAGGTTCCCTGAACAATTCCCTGGGTACCAATGTAGATCAAGAA
>ERZ650308.198-NODE-198-length-33832-cov-6.468307_pt1 | contig 33832 bp, 44 predicted proteins | sample MGYA00376244_ERZ650308 | MGnify/ENA primary metagenome ERZ650308 (study PRJEB26733, sample SAMN07839295) | wastewater metagenome | biome: small river; feature: stream; material: water | place: USA: North Carolina | collected 2016-04-26 ... | reverse complement strand
ATGGCAACTCCCGCTCCCAAGGCTCCGGTCAAAGCTTCCGCCCCGGTTTCCGCTCCCGCCAAGTCGCCCGTCAAGATGGAAAAGGTCGGCACGACCGCCACGACCACGAACGAAGCCGATGCCAAAGCCGCTCGCCGCGCTCAGCGCAAGGCGGAAAAGGCGTCCCGTCCGGCGTTCAACTTCGAGAAGGCGCTCGGCAAGGACGGCAAGCCGACGCCCGTGGTCAACATCGCGGGCGAAAACGAACCCGCGAACATGCGCCTGAACGGTCCGGTCGTGAACTGGACGCCGGACTACAAGCCGCTCAAGCGGACGGCGTTCGCGAGCCGCTCGGTCTATATCGAGCACAAGGCGACCCTCTGCGAAGTGCAAGCGAACGCGCTGATGGCTCGCGCCGCGGAGCTCCGCGCCGACGCCGAAGGCACGAGCTCGACCGCGGATCCGCTCAAGCGCAAGGAGCGCCGTCTCGCCAAGATGCTGAAGGCCGCGCAAGCGCTGAAGGCGGAGCTCGCCGGACAAGGCATCGACGTCGAGGCTTTGCTCGCCGGGTTGACGGGCGCGGACGCGGCCGACGCCGAATAGTCCAAGCCTGAACCCAAGGGGCCCGCACGAGGTGAGAACCCGTGCGGGCCCCTTAGTTTTGTACGGCGAACCACGGGCCCCCATTGCCCGACAAGCCGAACCCGAACGGCGGAACGCCAAGGGGCCCCCACGACGCGCGAGCGTATGGGGGCCCCTTTTCATGGAGCATGAGAGCGGCGGACCCCCAAGGGGCCCCCACGAGGCGACGGCCCGTGGGGGCCCCTTTCTATTAGGGGGCCCGTTATGAACACGATTGCGAAAACCTTGCGCCTCCGGCTCCGCGCCGGAGAGACACTGTTCTTCGAAGACCAATGGAAAAATAGCGCCGGAACGGATTGGCAAGATTGGTCGGGGTGGACCGGGGCCGGAGCGTTCCGCTTGCAGAGCGGCGGAGCCGTGGTCGGCGACATTACCGTCGAGCTCGGGGCGAGTGGATACATTGCGCTCCGTACCACGTCCCTGGAAACCGACGCTGTCACACCGGACATATACGACTTCGACGTTCTCGTTCGTTCCGGAGAGGAAGCGTTTGTCCTCTACGAAGGCACGATCGAATTCGTGGAGCGTATCACCCCATGAATCGATTATCCGCCCGATCGGATAGGTCGGTAAGCCCCTATCCCAAGGTTCCCACTAATTCGGTGGAGAACGTCTACACTCCCATCTCGTCCCTGACGAGACACTGGGATGCACGTTCACCCGGAGCGCAATTAATCCTGTCGCCCGGGTGGATCATTCCGGGCGGAGCCGCATACGCTCGCACGAACCTACTATCTGCAAGCGGATGGTTCCGTGTGTCCGGTAAGACAAATGTCTCACTGAAATTCACGGACTTGTACTCGCGCCGAAACGTGCTCGGTACGCTTGCGACGCCGAGGATTGGTTCGCTTGCAGTCCGATGCCAGGAAGTCGGAGAAACGCCGAGCTGGATTTACGGTGTTCGTCCACATTGGTCCCCGACCGGAACTGTCGGCTTCCACAATCTGAATCCGAACAAGACATATGACATCGAGTTCGAGACTAACACTCCAACCGATGCTGTCGGTTGCACGTCCTATTGGATGATATCCCATCAACCCGGGGATACTGGCGTTCCCGCTCTGGCTGAGATTGGTCAGCTTTGGCAATTGGAAGGAATCTATTCTTCCAGCGGCGGAGCTTTCGAAACTATCGTCGATAGCCGAACACCGCTGATCGTCGTATGGCTCTCCGATTCCAATTCCGGCGGATGGATGGGACCGGACGTTGCCGACGACACGAACTGGATCGACATTTATGCCGCTGTCGGCATTTTCATCACCGGATCGTTTCTGTCGGACTTGAATTATTGGGACACTGGCGGAGCCCGACTGCAATGGCATCGCATAATTCTCGAGGATTGGTGTTCCCGCAATAACCGACGCCTCGTCTTGCTCAATCGGTCTCAGGGTGGATCGTGGCAAGGTGCGATGCATACCGATCTGCGGAACTATTGGACGAACGCTACTCGACGACCGGAACTGTTCGAGAACCTTCGGGACGTTATCGGCTACCGAACGGATCACTCCAATAGCGACTTTACCATCGGCAGCGATTGGACGGGTGGACTCGACACGGAAGTGAACCTTGTCGGGATTGGATCCATCGCAAACGATATAATCCAAGCCGGAAACGGTATCCTTACCGGACTCGAAAGCGGATTCCTGACTGGAATGCAAGATCGCTTCGCTTCCTCGAGCGCCTCGTCTACGATCAAGAATAGCCGAGCGAAGTTCACGAACGCGAAGCATCTCATTTTCCAGTCTCAATTCGTCGGTAGCATCGCAGACGACGTGCGGACGTATGTTCGGGCGGGGATCGGCTTGCCATCGTATACGGCCGGATACTACGGGTCACAAGTTTCTCAACCGGATTACTCGTGGCTCGGCTATATCGACCTTGCAGACTATGCGGTCGCCGCCGGATGGAATCAAACGATTACGAACTTCGCGAGAATCCACCCGACACGTGCCGAACATGCGGCGATGGCTCCGCTCATTCAAACGGCGTTCGATTCGTTCATGGCTCGCTGATCAGCATTAAACCGAGCAACGGACACTGAGGCTGATTCCCGAGCTTAGGATTGGCTCTGGTCTTCGCGACCGGGGCCATCCGCCTGATCATGTATGGGGTGTTTACCCCATACTACGGGCCCGTTCAGTTTGCTATGCTTTGGGCGTCGGTATAGGTCGGCTACGGCCGACCTACGCGGGGCCCGGGCCCCGTGGGGTGCCACGGGGCCCATTACGGGGCCCCGTGGCAAGGGTCCCGACCAGCGTTCCACCGTGGTCCGTATATAATCATAGGAGAACCGCCATGGATAAGAAAACCGCCGAGGCCTTGCAAAACGTCCGCGATCAAATCAAAAATGCGGAATATCTCAAAGGATGGCATCACCGATACGCAACGCTTCCAGAAGAAGCGGCGAAGTGGATCGCCGAAGCTCAGAAAAAAGTCGACGATGCCGTAAAGGACCTCGAATACCGGAAAACGGTCGTAGCTGAAGCTCCCGAAAAATCCGAGTACTACGCGAAACGCGTCGCGACCCTCCGAAAAATCGAAGATCGCATCCTCCACCCGAAGCCCCGAATCGCTCCTTCCGGCCGCGGTCGCGAAAAGATGACTGACCAAGAGCGTACCGAATCCCTCGCAAATCGGATCAAGCAACTCCAAGCCGAAATCGAAGTCCTTAAGGGAATCAAGGACAAAAACGGATGATTCACATATTCCGCGTCGAGGACATGCAATTCCTCATCGCCATGGAATATGACGCATTCCTCCTTGTGAAAAACGTGGTGGACAGAGACCCGGATATCACTCACACTGTCGTGTACGATCTGTTATTCGAGACGAGTTTCGAATTGAAGAAAGACGTGATTTGGCCCGTGGAAAAGGAACACTTTCTGCTCCTCGGCCCGTTTCTACGTTACCTCGGATTCACACGATTGCTTACGACCCCGACACAATTCCTCGCCTGGAGGCAGTATGATTGATCAGTATCTTTTGGTTCGGGAGAAGCCGACTGACTGGAAAGGTCAGTTCTTCCAATGGGCCGAGCACAAGGAAGACGGATACCGAGTCACGATTTTCAAACAACCGAACGGCATCACTGCAATCGGTAAGAAGAAGAGAATCGACCTCTGGCCTTTTATCTCCCGCAACGACGAAATCCGTCGGAAGGTGGAGGATCTCTCGATCGGTTGGTACGACGGCGAATTGCTCTCCCTCACGCAAGACGCTTCCGACGTTCCGACTGCAATGCGAACCGGAGAGATTCGCTTCGTATGCTTCTGCTCTTCCGCTACGCACGATTTCGAGCGACCCGTTCGGGCCCCGTTCGACGGAAAGGCGACGGAAAAGGAAATGCTCGAATATTGCATTCGCGAGAACATCGAGGGATTGATCCTCAAATCCGGAAGGCTCGGCCCGTGGTACAAACTGAAACCCGTCCGAACGCTCGATTGCGTCGTTACCGGATGGGAACCCGGTGAATCCCGATTGGAAGGGCTCATGGGATCACTTGTGGTCTCCGTGCTCGTCCCCGGGATTTCCGCCGACCACGGACCGCTCTTGCAGTCCAATCCGGAACGCTTCGCTGGAGGATACTTTGCTCCGGAAGGATACTATTGGCTCGAGGTCGCCAATGTCGGGACCGGGTGGAAGGACGCGGATCGCGTTATCACCGCCGAAGAATCCATCGGGCGCGTTCTCGAGGTGACTTACGATTGCGTCGCCGCACAAGGCCGATTGAAATTCGCTCGCTTCACTCGTTGGCGCGACGATAAACCCTGGGAGGAGTGCATCTGGCAATGAGAGTAGTCATCGTTCTCAGCGTTCCGGACACTGTCGTCGAAGAAGCCGATCTCCGCAATCGGGCACTCGACGCAATCGATCGATTCATCATGAATGGATGCAAGACTACGGACGTGCCGAAAGGTCGAGTGTCCGTTTGCCAGGATTGGGCGTCCAATCAGGAAACGTATTGCCAAGGTCACGTCAAACTGGAGTTCTAATGGTACTCCTCATTTGGAAGTGTTTCTGGCCTTGGATCATAACCGCGATTGCCTATCTCGCAGTCGCTCTATATTTCGAAAGGAGAGAGGATGTTCTACGCAACATACGGACCCGATCACGTCGATGAAAACGGGGCATCACTATTTGATCGGTTTACGCCGATCCAAGCCGCGTCCGAGCCCGAGGCTCGAAACATCATCGTTACGCTCCGCGGCCGGAAATGGGCGTTCTTGTACGACGAACACCAATGGAGCAAGAACGGCTCCAAGTCGGTGAATCGCCATTACCGAGGCGCCGAAGAATACCATCCGCCGAAGCCGAAGGAGATCAAAGGCACTCGTGTCTTCGCGATCGAGGGAGAGGACGGCAAGCCGATAATCGGCGGAATGACGCCTCGGAAGAACGACCTCGTCTGGATGGAAGACTATGACACAACGAGGTGATATTTCGGCCGTGGACGATGCTGTCCAAAACGTCCTCGGCTGGACTCCTTCTGGCGACGGATGCTGGTCGTTTACCGAACACCGGATGGCAGTCGTCGAGGAGGACACTTTCGAAGAGGGGTATTTCCGCCCCGATCAACACTGGAAACATCTGTCCATCGTACTGGACAAAGTCGCCGAAGTGCTCGGTGTGAAACACACGACGGAATGGAGTGGGATGGAAGCGAAGATTTCCTTTGTTGGGACTTACATCAAAGTCTCCGTTAAAGGAACCGTTTTCAAAGACACAAACGTCCAGACACTTCGGGCGGCGACACAATTCTATATTCACGAACTGGCGGAACGGGAGAACAATCGTGGGGAAGAAGGACTATAGATTCGGGTCGGTCGGCATTCCCGACCTCGTGGCGTTCATGCAAGAACGCCAAAACATCTTCGAGAAAAAGGAGCGAGGGGATCCGTTCCCTTGGACGGAGGATCCGATTCTATCGGTTTGGAAGTTCACGAACATCTACCGACAGAATGACCGCGGAACTCGGGTGTTGACTGCAATGCTCGAAGGGAAGGAACCGGACAGTCTGATGTTCTGGAACATCGTCTGGTACCGAATGTTCAATTGGCGCGAGCACACTCGGTTCTTCAACGACCCGAACGAGCTTCGCGAGTATATGCAACGTAAATACTCGGGTGGCGACCAAGTATTCACGAACGCGCACATGACCGCCGGAATCGCCGTTAATGGATCCAAGCTCGAAGCGTTCCTCCAGCTCATGGACCAGATTTGGGTGAGAAAGGATCAGCTCCTTGGCATTCTCCTTAAGACGAAACGGCTCGGCGCGCTCTTCTGCGAGCTTACCGAATTCCGGGGCATCGGTAAATTCATCGCCTACGAGATTGTCACCGATTGCAGACATCGGTGGACCGTCACGGATTTCAATTCATGGGCGAACATTGGCCCCGGATGCAAACGCGGAATGGAGAGACTCGGCATCTATCCGGACTTGGACAATCTCCGGAAGATCATGACGGAAGTGTCCAAGTCCATTCCCGTCGAGCTGAGAGACGTCGAACACTCGCTTTGTGAATTCGACAAATACATGCGAGTGAAAACCGGGGCCGGAAAACCGAGGATGCGATACCATGCGAGTGACAGTCATCGATGAGGATCGAAACGAGACAGTGACCGTGATTTCCCCGAAGGAAGTTCGGGTCATCTCCGTCGTGAATCATGACGGCGTCATTGTCGGGAATGTGATTCCACAAGATCTTGATATTGACGAACTTCTGTCGGTAGTCAAGAACGAGATCATTAGGTCTCGCAGGCTTGTCGGAGGCATGACAACTGTCATGTTCACGATCAATGGACAAAGCTGAAGCAAAGAGACAGATTCTCTTCGCCCAAGACAGGATTCACAAGTCCCGAAAAGAGATGAGTGACATCGCAAGAATGTTCATTCCGGATTTCAATCCATCTAAGGAGATTGTGTCCGGGTGGTTTATGTGCGACGATTCTCCTATCGGGATGTGCGTCATGTCCTATCCGGAAGGCAAATGTCGATTCTGTAGCAAGAAGGAGGTTCGGTGATAATCAACTTCTACGAAGTTCCGGCTGATTTCTTGCCGGAAGTTCCGTTCATTCGGGTAACGAAGAAAGACATACTTGATGTTCTTTCCGAAGTTACGATGCACGAAATGGACAGTCGGGACCCGCGTTTCTTTATCACGATGGCTTTCGCTTCTCTGCAAGCGAGGCCGCGAGTGACGGAGAAACTCGCTCTCGCTCTTCTCCAGTGTATGCGGAAGCTTTCAACCGAGCAGCCTCACTTTCCATTGTACGTTCCCCTCCACCCGTGGGGATTGCTCGAACATTTCATGGTTTCCGCCTATTGGTGGAAGAGAGGGAATGTGGAATTCGCGATTCTACCTCTGATCCAAGGTATCCTCCAGTCCAGGAGAAAGAAAGATGATTGAAGTGACTGTCCGTGTCAAGGCGACAGACCCGATTGTCCCAACGCTGATCCAAGCGTTCGAAACGGGCCGAACTCTTACCATCGAACAGAAATGGGAAGACGACGGCGAAACCACGACTGCAAGCGGAATGACAGTCGTCGCGTGCCGTCGGTACGGCGACGAAGTCGAATTCGAGTGCCGAGCATGATCGTCTGGATCGATATCGAAACGGCGTTCCTATTCGGTCCAACGGTGGAGATTGCAGTCGTTATGACGAATAACGATTTGCATCTGCTCATGTCCAGGTGGGGAGTGTTCCACTACGACAAGGAAGAACTCTGGTCCGGACACAAGGACCGATTGGAGGAGTTCCGCAAATCCACACTGTCTTTGGCAGAGGCAGATGAAAACATCTCCAACGCGATTATTCACACTCGACAAAGTGAAGAAAAGCTCATACTCGGCGGCTCGTCCGTTACGTACGACAGAACCATTTTGCAGCGGGACTTTCCAAAAGTCTACGCGCTCCTCCATTACCGATCCATCGACGTTTCCACGCTTCGCGAACTGGACGATAGATGGATCGGGCGAAAGCGAGAAGCAATGCCTCACACGGCGATGGGCGATATCAAGAAGGATATCGCTTACCTGAAGCGATTCAAGGAGGAACGATATGATTGTTGATATCCGGGGAACGAGCGGATCGGGCAAATCCCACATTGTCCATTCGCTCATTCGGGAGGTGGGATCAACGCAAGTTAGCAAGCTCGATGGAAAAATCGTCGGAACGCACATTGGCGAGCGGATCGTCGCGCTCGGATCTTACGAGAAAGTTTGTGGAGGATGCGACGCTCTCCCTACTCAGGATCTTATCCAGGGAATGGTCGACCATTTCGCCGGACAGTATCCAGTCGTCATTCTTGAGGGATTGCTCGTTTCGCATACCTTCGAGAGATGGAACAATCTCGCCAAGAAACACGACGACTATCGATTCCTCTTCCTTTCCACTTCGCTGGAGGAGTGTATCGCGCGAGTGCGGAGAAGGCGTCTCGCCAAGGGAAACGATAAACCGTACAATCCGGAACACCTGATCAAAGACTGGCATCAGGCGCGTCGGGTTGAAGAACGTCTGCGGACAGCGGGTCGGCAGACACAATGGATCACAGGATACTCAGAGGTCAAGGAGATGCTATGCGAGTTTATGTGAGTGCTCCAATCGCTTGCCAAGAGCAAGCGCGAGAGATCGGTCGGTGGCTCGAAACGGAATTGGGACATTCCCTTTCCTGCCGATGGCTCTTCATCGACAACATCGGTTACGACACGGACAGAACGCCGGAGTCGTACAAGGCGGCGGCGATCATGGATCTCGAGGATGTCGCCGCGTGCGACATGCTGATCCTTCTGGCTCCGTACAAGTCGTTCGGGGCCCCGGTCGAGTTCGGCTATGCGCTCGCCCTCGGCAAGAAGGTTCTGTCCATCGGCCCGTTCCTCGGGGTGTTCCAGTATCACCCCCACGTCACGTTCGTCGAGATGCCAGCGGAGGATTTGTTCCTCGCGGCCCGACCGAAACTCGTGGAGCTTCTGTTTGAATAATCGACTCCTGAAAAGGATCGAGGCGATCGTCAGGCGGGAAGTCTCCGTTGGTACGAAAGTCACAATCACCACGCCGAGCCAATCGGTTGCTGATTACTTTCGCAAAGCCATCGGCAGGACTGACCGCCTGACTATCGTTATTGCAGACGGACGCCATATCTTCGAGTTCAAAACGTCCACCCGATGGTGGGAGGAAACGTATGATCACTTGTCCAAAATGCCGATATAGGGGATCTCTGTTTGCTCGCAATGGGCGGAATGTCCAATGCCCGAAGTGCAACGGAGTATTTCCATTCGGTCGTTGCACGATGTGTGAGAATCAGGATAGACTGATCAGTGCTGTCGTTTGTGTCCATTGCCAGGACCTCGCGAGAATGGCTGGTCACATCGTGTTTCTCATTTCCCAATTCGTCGGCAAGGATGCGAAGCAAATCCTGATTGTTCGCGATAACGCGGATGCGCTGGACATCACCGAGGAGTTCAACAAATGCGTGAGCGCGGCAAGCGGGGATTCCAATCACGAGTGATCGATTGCTTCCAAGCGGCCGGAGCACAAGTCCTGAACATTGAGTTCACGCCTCAGTCCGGATGGCCGGACTTGCATGTCGATCACGTCCGCTATCACGGATGGGTCGAGCTCAAGGTTCGGGACGGTTCTGTGGACGCAAATCAACGGATCATTGCTCGTCGCCTGGAGCGGACTGGCGCTCGGGTATGTGTTATTCGGCTGATGCACTCCGGCGGGATTCGATTGGAGAAGCACGACGGAACTATGCTCGTTGAAATGGGACCGGAGTGGTTCGACAAGAGCAATCTGCAATGGTCCGGCGTGAATCTGCTGGAAATTCTCAACGTGGACTAAGTGGTCACTACGGGATGGGTTTGAATTCTAGAATCCATGGTTTTACGGTCTTTTTGGACTAAGTGGTCACTACGGGACGAGTCTGCTTCGGCTACCCCGGTTTGCCTATTAGTAGTCCCCAATACCCCGGGGCAAGGTGGCGTGCTTATACCCCCCCATACTTAGAATCACTATCTACGAGAATTAGTGAGATACTGCAAAGGTTTTAGGCTTACCGCAATTTCCCGGGGTCGCGGGGGGTAGGCTTTGGGTCGGTTAAGGTAGAACCATCCCATAGTGACCACTTTTCCAAGAAATGGAGAAATTCTCGTGTCGGACAATCCTTTTGCAGATGCAAAGTCTCGGCTTCAGGCGATGGAGGCGGCTCTTCGTCGATTACGGGAAGAGATGGAGACAAAGTGCGATTGGGACGATCCTGAGGACGTGTCTCGGTATAAACGAGCGGTTCGCAGGGAGGGTCGAGTCGCAAAGATGCCGGACAATTTCATCTGTCCCACTTGCAGATCCTTTCGGCCAAATCCTCTCCAATGGGTCATGCAAGGCGAGGTCGTCGTATGTGTCACTTGCTGGAAATTCGCTCGGCAAAGAAAGAAAGGAGAAATCATTCGAATGGAAATCAAGATATTCGAAGAGATTCGGCGGTTCAAACTCGACGGACAGTTCCTGAGGCAAGCGCGGAATGAGCTTCAGCTCGGAACGCGAGAGTTTGCTCGTCGTGCAGGATGGTCGGAGTCGTATCAGATGCAACTCGAGAACGGAACTGTCAAAACAGTTGATGCGGACAAGGCGGCAACAATCCTTCAAGTGATTAACGAAGAAGGAGGGATTACGCTCGACTTTGTTGACCCGTCCCCTATCGGCCAGTAACGGACATTTCATCCTTTGGAACCGGGTCCATGGGAGTGTATATTGCGCCCGTCGGGAATTCAGCCGCACGGTCGGCGTGAATTCATCGGCTTGGGTATAGCCGATCATTCCCTGATTCCGGTTCCTATATGATCCGTCTGTCAGAACCAGAGCCAATCGGAGAAGCGTGGAAAGCACGGTTTCTCCAGCTTTTCCTTCAGCATCGGTCTTATTCCGTTGCAGCGAAGGCGATCGGGCAGACTCGTGATCGTTTGGAATTGGAACGGGAGAACGACCCGGTCTTTGACAAACAATGGCGATCAGTCGAAGAGTCCATAACGGACGATTTGGAAGCGAGCGCCTTAAAACGAGCGATAGACGGATGGCAAGAACCCGTCTATTATAAGGGGAAGAAAGTCGGGTATCGTACAGTCTTCTCGCCGACACTGACTCTCAAGATGTTGGCATGTCGCCGTCCGAAGAAATACGGAATGGCGGTCATCGACGAGAATACCGACGATTACGCAAAGAAGATGCTTATCTCTTTGGCGCGGATGAAGGCTTCAATTCCAGCGCCGACAGAATGAGCCGTTCTCTCTTTGACCCGACTGTCTGGTACGACCTCCGACCCCATAAGACTCAGTATGCTTACTGGTCTTGTGAGAGTCGATTTATTATCGTTCCCGCTGGACGACGTTCTGGCAAAACGATAATCGCTAAGAGGAAGGGAATCACGAAAGCACTTGAGGACTTTCGGGATCTTTCTCCCTCTCCGTTTTATGCGTTCGCCGCGCCGACGCGCGATCAGGCAAAGAAGATCTTCTGGGAAGATATCTGCCGAATGGTCCCCCGCGAATTCATGGCGGGACGGCCTCGGGAGAGTGACCTCGAAATCCGCTTGAAGCACGGGCCGATTATTGCAGTCGTCGGCCTGGACGCTCCGCAACGGATTGAAGGCCGACCGCTCGATTGGATCTGTATCGACGAAACGGGGAATACGAAGCCGGACACTTTCGAACGGCACGTCAGTCCATCGTTGGATACGGAGGGTCGGCTTGGTTCGGCGCTTTTGATCGGTGTACCCCGAGGCCGCAATCACTACTATAAGCTCTTTAAGAAGGCTTGTGAAGGTGAGTGGGGAAATGCCTCGGCGTTCACCTGGAAGAGTAGCGAGATTCTGTCGCCGGAAACAATCGCGGCGGCAAAAGCTCGTATGGATAAGCTCACCTATGAGCAGGAATACGATGCGACATTCCTGAACTTTCTTGGTCGGGCATACAAGCCATTCACCGAAGCGACACATTGTGATCGGTTTGAATACAATCCGTCTCTTCCGCTCATATTCACCTTCGACTTCAACGTTTCTCCGGGTGTCGCCGGAGTGTTCCAAGAGCAATACTACAAAGGCGACAAGCCGAACGTTGATCGCCGAGTGCCAATCTCAGCGAAGATTGGCGAAGTATGGATCGAACAAGAGTCCGATACCAAGCTCGTCTGTCGTGAGCTTATTCGGGACTGGAAGCATCACACCGGATTCGTGTACATCTACGGTGATGCGACTGGCGGAGCCAAGAAGACATCACAGACAGAAGGTACGGACTGGGATATTGCAAAGGCTCAGCTGAGGCCTGTCTTTGGGGAGAGATTGAAATTCCGGGTGCCGGATTCCAATCCTCTCGAGCGGGTTCGGCTAAACGCGATGAATACTCGGCTCCAGACGGCCGACGATCAAATCCGGCTTATGCTGGACAACCGATTGAAGTATTCCATCGCGGATTATGAAGGCACGGTTCTTAAGAAAGACGGGTCGGGCGAACTGGACAAGGACGACGACCCTGACCGAACGCACATGACCGACGGCGACGGATATTATATCGCCGAGAAGTTTCCATTGCAGGATGGGAACACGGTGGTCCAATACAAATGAGACCAGTTTCATTTCCCGAACAGAACACTGTCGCGACTGGCGACGGATGTAGCGATCTTCCGTTGTATGCGGGAGGCGGGCAATTCGTTTCAGTATGGGAACTCTCTGGAGACGAGTTGATGCAAGTCTTGCAGACGGGTCGGATCTATGTCCGGACATTCGGTCCGCATATTCCGCCGATCGCTCTGCAAGTGGAGAGTCCGTTTATTCAAGGAGGTTCGACGTGAAGTTTCTCGCATTCTTGATCGTGATTTGCTCCCCGATTTTCGGGATGGGTTTCGGCCCGAATGACGCTCACGATTTCGGCCCGAATTTCGGCCAAATCATGACCGAGAATTTTCTCCCGAATGGCGGGCTCATGACGCTCGGGATTTGTTCCCCGAATTTGACCCCGGTCATGAGCGAGAATTTCGGCCCGAATGACGGCCCGAATGACGACCTCAAGACGAACCTCTATCTTCTTGATATTTCGGGGAATGACGAACTCATGACGACTCTCAGGAGCCCTCATGATTCTTCCGGCGTCATGAGCCGTCATTGTCGGGCGGTCATTCGGGAGAATGACGCTCGGGATATTTCGACCCGTGTCACGCCGATCATGAGCGCCGCAATCTTCGGGATCGAAATCACTCCCGAAATCGTCACGATGGTCGTCACCGCGATTCTCGCCGTCGTGGGATGGGGAATCAGGAAGATCGGACTGGAGAAACAACTCACCGAAGAAATCATCAATGCCGTACATCGGGTGAAAGACAAATCTCTTCCGGCAATCCTGAAGGCGAAAAGTCCGGATAGTCCCGGCGGAGCGACAATCACTCCCGAAGAGATGAGTCAACTCCGGCAAGACGCATACGATCTACTGAAGAGTGAACTCAAGGGTCCCTTGGTTCGCTTGCTTCTCGCCAAGTCCGAACAACTCGTGAAAGGGTACATCGGACGAGCCTTCTTCGCACAAGGCGTGAAGGTCGGTTAAACGCATTCCCGCCGAGTGGAGCAGATGGTCAGCTCGCCGCGCTCATAACGCGGAGGTCGTGGGTTCGAATCCCACCTCGGCAATTCGGAAACGGTTCAATGGCATCTATCATCGCCGCTATTGTGGGAGCGATACTCCGTGAGCTACTCCAGCATTTCTCCGGCCCGACAGTCACGAATGTCGAAGACGGTGTTCCGGCGCTTGCTCGGATTGACGTTACTCCTGCTGACAGCGTCGCTGAGCGTTTCTTGCGCGACCAAAGAAGAAATCGTATACGCGAGGGCGACAAAGTATCCTGAAGAAGTGAACGGGTTCATGCGGGTCGCAACCGAAGAACCGATAATGGTGAATGTCGCCGGAACGGATCACACCGGGGAACGGGTCGTAGCGGGATATATTCTGATCCATGAGCAAGATCTCGCGGCGCTCGTTCAAGCGGTCAAAAAGGGCGAGTAGGATGGGAACCTCACTCCCCGAAATGCCGACAAGACAACCTCCTGCAATGGAGGGAGCAAAGTTCAACCATTGGCTCGTCGATTGTATCAACGCTATCCGTGACCGAGATGGAATCTATTCACAAGTCCTTCAATCGCTTTCCGGAGTTCCGGCCGCATTGGAGGAGATCAGGGAGTGGATCCACTTGCAGGAAGTGTCCGCCGCAAAAGACGAAGCAACTCGGGAGAAAAGTTACCGCAATCTAAAGACCCTTTGTATCGACTTGGAAAGAGTCGAAAAGGACATGGCCGAGTTTCGGGCATGGATGATTGCGGAGAAGAGTTCCAGGAACAGTCGGGATAAACATATCTCGAATCTAAAGTGGTGGCTCATGGCGGCGATTGCGATCGTCGGAGCTATCACTAAGTTCCTGTAGGAGCGATGCAATGGAAGTTAAAGTCAGCGCGGACAAACAAACGGTCTCCTACTACTTCCCGAATTCCAAGGAAGCCAAGGCCGGAGTGATTGTCGGTATCGACGGTGGAACTCCGAGAATCAGTTTTATCTCCTTTGTGGAAGGCGATAATTCCGATTCCATGGATCTGACCTTCGAACAAGCCATCGCGAAGGCGGCACAATACGTCTAATGGAAAACGTTGACGACATTTCGACTCCGTCATGCGAATACAAAGAGATGGAATTGCATCGGGATTTGCCCGGTGACCTTCTCGGCGGAAGTATGCGCATGAGAACGGCCGCTCAAAAGTGGCTTCCGATGGAAGAGCGCGAGACGCCTCTCCAGTATTCGGGACGCCTCATGCGGTCCTATCTGTATCCGGGATTCAAGCTCGGGACGGAGTTCATTTCGGCAAAGCCATTCGTAAAGCCGATTACGATAAAGAATCTGGACGGCGAAAAGCTGAACATGATTCTTACCGATGCCGATTATTCCGGAACGTCGTTGACGCAATTCGCCAAGTCGATTTTCCAAGACGGAGTTCGTTGGGGTATCGCATTCTTCCTTGTGGAGTATCCTACAGTCCCGATGAACATTAATCTCGCCGAAGAACGAGAGATGGGTGTTCATCCGTATTTCTCCCGAATTGATCCGCGAAATCTGATCAAGGTCTGCTCGGCCCTGACCGCCGGAGGTCGTCGCCGTATTCGGTACATTCGCTATCGGGAGTATGTCGAAGACGATGTTTGTTCAATCGTGGAAATGACCGCGCCGGAAAATGGTCAACTCGGGGAAGTAATTCGGTACGAGTTTAACGAATCGAAGAAGGAATGGGTCGAGAGTAGCCGAAAGTCTCATACCTTCCCGGGTGTTCCGTTGGTTCCGTTTTACACGAACCGAACCGGATTCATGTGCGGACTGCCTCCGCTATCCGATCTCGCCGAGACGAATCTGATCCATTGGCAATCCATGAGTGATCAGCGGAATATTCTCCGCTTCGCCCGTTTGCCGATTCTGTTCCAGTCTGGCGTGACCAGCGAGGACTTGGAGAAACCGCTCGAGCTCGGCCCCTTGACGATTGTCCGTGCAAAGAATCCGGATGCGAAACTGATGGTTGTCGAGCATACCGGAAAAGCCATCGAAGCCGGACAAAAGGATTTGGACAGTCTGGAAACCAAGATGGACGCGCTCGCGATGGAGCCGTTTGTCCGCCGGACGCAAAAGACCGCAACGGGCGTAGTTTCTGACGACGCCAAGTCCATGTCTATGGTCGAGATGTGGGTTCGCGATTTGGAGATCTGTCTCACGACTGGTTTCCGCTATGCGTCGATCTACGCGAAGGAGCCGCTTCGTGAAGATTTCGGGATTGACGTATACTCGGAATTCAGTCTGGCAATGCGAGCCAACGACGACATCAAGGTTCTACAAGCTGACCGGGCTCGTGGGGACTTGACTCACAAGACTTACTTGCAGGAATCGAAGCGTCGTGGATTCTTGTCCGACGACGTGGATATCGATCAAGAAGTGGAGAGTTCGGGTCTTCCCACCGAGGGATCGGGCAATGGGTTCGACTAATCGCGACATCTTGGAAGCGGTGATCGGCCACGCTGTCCGATTGGAGAGTCTGAAAACCTACGAGGTTCGGGCTCTGGTCAAGATCCTCGAGAAAGACGTATATCCCGATTTACTTCTGTCTTTGGAAAAGATGGTGAGTAAGCTCGGGTCGGCCTCAGTTCATACGAAACGGTTCAAGGAGGTAGTTCAGGGGATACGGGCGATTATGAAAGACGGTATGCGGAAAGCGTACCAAGCGAACAAATCGGCCGTAGAAAAGATTGCACTGTCCGAGGCACAATGGACAGTCGGCGTCTTTAAAAAGACTGTTCCACTCAAGTGGAATTTCACGATGCCATCGCCGGAAGTGCTCCGTGCGATTGTAACGACGAAACCGTTCGAAGGCGCGCTCATGCGCGATTGGTACGGTAGTCTCGCAAAGAAGACCGCGGACGGAATTGTACGAGCGGTCAACGTCGGCCTTGTGCGCGGAGAGTCAATTCCGCAAATTACGAAGCGAATTCGTGAAGCGGATTTGGCGCTCACGAAGCGTAATGCGGAAGCAATCGCCCGAACGAGCATCAACCATGTGACAAACGAAGCGCGACTGGCAACGATGAAAGAGAATAACGACATCGTTGGAAAGTGGCAATTCGTTGCAGTCTTGGACCTCCGCACGACGGAAGAGTGTATGGCGGCGGACGGCAAGGTTTACGAGTTAGGTGATGGAATTCAACCTCCGTTGCATTGGAGCTGTCGGTCACAATCAGTTCCGGTAATGAAGTCGATGAAAGAGCTCGGTTTTGACTTGAATGATTTTCCGCCTACTACTCGGGCGGCAATGGATGGACAAGTCGCCGAGAAAGTAACATATGGAGATTGGCTCAAACGCCAATCTAAAGAAGACCAAATCCTCGCTCTGGGAAAGGGCAAGGCCGAACTTTTCCGGGATGGAAAAGTGTCTGTTGATCGCTTCGTGGATCGAGGCGGTCGTGGATTGTCCTTGACGGAAATCCGCAAACGCGAAGGACTGTGAAATGAAACGCAAGGCTCGGTATAGCGAAGAGAATTGGAAGAAGCTCGAGAAGGCCGTTCAAGAGGACTATGTCCGAGTTGAACGCGACGGAGAAGTTCACTATCTCCTGGACGTGGAAGAGTCCGATGGTTTCGGTCTCGACAACGTCATCGGCCTTAAGACGGTTCTCCAAGAAGCGAAGGAAGACAGGAGAAAGGCGCGAGAGGCGAACAAGCTCTTTGAGGGTCTCGATCCGGTTGCGGCGCGAGCGGCATTGGAGACTGTCAAGAAGCTGGAGTCCGGCACTCTCGACGATAAGACGAAAGCGCTCGTCGAATCGCAGGTGAAGCAAATCACCGAAAAGTTCGGCGGGGAACTGAAAACCAAGGAAGAGCGCCTCGCAATGGTGACCAAGGCTCTGGAAGAGCAAGTGGTCACGAACGCGGCTCTCTCTGCAATCGTCGATCCCGAGTTGAAGGGAAATCCGGATCTCCTTCTCCCGATCGTTACCCGAAGCACGAAAATGGTCGAAGTCGAACCGGGAAAGTTCGAAGCGCATGTTTTCGGCGCGGACGGAAAGCCTCTCGTCACCCGAGCCCAAGGCAACAACGGTCCGATGGGCATCAAGGAATATGTCGGCCTTCTCCGAAAGGAACCGAAATACGCTCCGGCGTTCGCCGGAACGGGTTCCACCGGAGGCGGATCAAACGGGTCGGAGAATTCTCCGGCGAATAACAACGGTGGTCGCTTTGTTATGACGTCCGCGCAAGCGAAAGACGTCAAGGCGTATCGTTCGATGCGCGAACAAGCGGCCAAGGTCGGTCAAACTGTGACAATCACGGATTAGGAGACTCTCGGTTATGGCAAACACTCTCGGCGCATACAACGAGACATTTTTCGCGCAGGAAGCTCTGATCCAGCTCGAGAAAGGTCTCGGTTTGGCGTCCCGCGTTCACATGGGCTACGACGAAGAGCGCAAGAAGCGCGCGGTCGGCGATACGATCCGTATTCGCCGCCCGAGCACGTTCACGGCGCAAACGGCCCCGAACTCGGCCAAGCAAGACCTGAAGACGGAATACGTCGACATCTCGTTGACGTCGTGGCAGGAAGTTCGTTTCTCCCTGACGGACGCGGAACTCGCGTACACTCAGGAGAAGATCATCCAGGATCACATCCGTCCGGCGGCTTATGCTCTGGCCGACAAGATCGATCGTGACGGCGCGGCGCTCTACAAGGGAATTCCGTGGGTCCAAAACCACGGCACGACCTCGGACATGGCGATCGCGGACATCACGAACACCCAACAGATTCTCTTCGACAATGCGGTTCCGCTCATCGACGAAGAGAATATGTTCTACATGGTCGGCGGTGTCGAACAGAACAAATTGCTCCAACTCCCCGCGTTCACGCAAGCGAACACGGGCGGTCAGCAAGCGGTCGAGAACTTGCGACGCGGTCGCCTCAACCGCGCGTTCGGCTTCGAGTTCTTCGCGAACCAGAACCGCCCGACGCATACGGCCGGAGCGCTCGCGGACGCTTCGGGCACGTTGGATGCCACGACCGTCGCGCTCCATTCCACCACGCTCGTCGTCAACGCGGTGACCAATTCCGGCACGGTCAAGAAGGGTGACTCGCTGATCATTGCGGGCGATACGCAACGATACGCGATCACCGCGGACGCGACGGCGACGGGCGGCGGTGTTCTCACCGTTACGATCGATCCTCCGTTGCGCGTCCTTCACACGACGGGCGACGTGGTCACGATCGACGTCGAGGCGACCAAAACTCGTCAAAACATCGCGTTCCACCGAAATGCCTTCGCGCTCGGTTTCGCCGAACTCTCGGAGCTCGGCAATCAGCTCGGCGCGAAGATTTCGACGGTTCGCGACCCGGTGACGGGTTTGTCGCTCCGCGTCCGCATGTACTACGACGGCGATGCTTCGGCCGTGGTCGTCGTGGTCGACACGTTGTACGGATGGAAGAACCTCGATCCGAATCTCGCGTGCCGCTCGCGTTCGTAGTCCATTTCGATTTCTCCGCCTGAGCAATCGGGCGGAGAGTCCCCCCTACTCAAGGAGCCTTGCAGATGGTCGCTGTTCCCACCACTCGGATCTATTCTCCGGATGGTTCGGAGTTCCGGAATGTCAATACGACCGACGTCGCCGAATGGGTCGCCGCCGGATGGTTGACGGAACCGCCGAAGACGGAAGAAAAGAAGTAGTCCATGGCACTTGTCGTCGAAACAGGATCAGGTCTCTCCACGGCGGAAGCCTACGCTTCCCAGGCCGAAGCCGATGCATACTTCGCAAAGCTCGGCCAGACCGCCGCATGGAATGCTGTCGCTGATAAGGAAGTCGCGCTCCGTAAGGGTGCGAACTATATCGAGCGAAAGTATCAAGCTCGGTTTCGTGGTGTTCGTCAAACTACGACGCAACGGCTCAGCTTCCCGAGAGCATCTTGTTTCGACGACAATGGCTTTTACATCACCGGTGTTCCGGAATGCGTCAAGGAAGCGAATATTGAGCTTGCGCTCATTTCGAACACTGATACCTTACTCCCCGCCTACTCGGGCGGCACGATTTCGAAAGAGTCCGTTAAGGTCGGCGAGATCGCGACTTCAACGGACTATGTCGATGGAAAGGATCCGGTAAAGCACTATCCGGCAATTGACGGAATGCTCTATCGGGTTCTGCTCAGCAATGGACGGGTGATTCGTTCGTGACTACTCTCGACGATACAATCCTTCCAACGGTCTTGTCCGTTATCGCCAGTGTCGGCATTCCTGCGACGTTTGCGGAAACGACAAAGGACTATAAGCCTGCGACGGGAGCGGTTCGTGAATTGACGAACACTTCGAGGAGCGCAACGGTAAGTCCGCCGCAACGATTCAAAGACCAGTTTGTGAACGGCGACACTATCCAGTCCGCTGACTGCTATGTCTACCTCGCTGGAAGTGGTTTGCCGTTCACTCCAGTAAAATCGATGCGCGTGACCGTTCTTGCAGTCACGTATTCGATCGTTGAAATCAACCCGCTTTATAGTGGAGAAAGCATCGCCGCCTATAAGATCCACCTGAGAAAGTAATGCCGACGAATTTCAAGCAATTCGAGTCTCAAGTGAACAAGTTCGTTAAGACGCTTGCTCCGGAGCAAGCGGTCAAGTTTCACCGTTTGATCGCACTCGAAGCTTTGAGAAGAGTGGTATTCAAAACTCCGGTAGATACTGGCCGAGCTCGTGGAGCTTGGCAAACGACAATCGGGAAGGCAAGCTCAAAGGAAGGAAAGGATTCTAATCCGGTAGCGACTGGCGCTGGAGTTCTTTCTTCACTGAAGTTTCTGCAAGTGGTTTATCTGTCCAATAACGTTCCGTATTTCGACGTTCTGGACAAAGGGAAATTCCGGCCGAAAAACCCGGGTCCAAGTTCGGATCCACGAAAAGGCCGAAAGGGTCGTGTTTTGGTGAAAGAAGGGTTTTCCGTCCAGGCTCCTAAAGGGATCATTCCGGTTACTATCGCCGAATTATCCGTCATATTTCGATGAGACCAACAAAGTTCGAAATTGAAGCGGACATCCGCGAAGCCATCCGTGCGGCGCTCCCGCCGGAGACGCCCGTTCAGTGGCCGAACGCGCCGTTCACCATTCCGGATCCCGAGGAGGGGACGCTTTGGGTTCGGGTGGCGATAGTCTATGGGGAAACGGAGCGCCGAGAGCTTGGGCCCGAGGGAATGAATCTCATTATCGGGGTCGTAATTCTTTCCGTGTTTGTACCGACGGAAAGTGGTACGGATGCACTCTCCGATATGATGGATAACGTAATCGCCGCATTGGATAGCACGACGACGCCAGTCGGCGTTCTTTTCCGTGAGGCAGGACCAGATAGTTTAGGAAACCAAGTGACCGATAGCGGATGGTATCAAGAAAACATGAACTGTCCGTTCGAGGTTCAAGTCTTCATTAAGGAGGCGAGCTAATGGCTGGAGCAGATGCATCAAGTGTCGCCCTCAGCTTTCTCAAGGAGACGACCTTCGGCGTCACTCCTTCCGGAAGCTTGCAGAGGGCGCGCTTCACGAGTGAAGGGCTCAACGTCAACACGGAAACGACACAATCGGACGAGATCAATTCCACTCGGGATATTTCGGACGTTGTTCGCATTGGCCGAGTGGCCGAAGGCGACATCGGCATCGAAATGTCCTACGGAACGCACGACGCGTTCATGGAGGCGGCTCTCCTTTCGTCGGATTGGTCGGCAACGGTCGTCGTTATTGCGGCGAACAATACGATCAGCGTTACCGGAGGCAATACGTTCCACAAAGCGGCGGCTTCGTGGACGAATACTCCGGCCGTTCCGTCGTGGGTGAAGGTTTCCGGATTCACCTCCACGATGGCGGTGAATAACGGGATCTGGCGTGTCACGTCTGCGGATACCGACGATGTGACCGTGGACGGAACTCTCACGAACGGCGCGGCGGGCGATTCCGTTACGATCACTCAGCTTTCGTACATCCAAAACGGTACGAATCTCCGATCGTATTCCATCGAGAAGCAATTCACGGACTTGACGAACAAGTTCGAGGTTTTCCTCGGAATGTGCTTCGACGGACTGTCGCTGGAAATCCCGACGAAGGGGAAGATCAGCGGATCGGTCTCGTTGCTCGGCAAGAGCGGAGCGAGCGCGTCGGCGACCATCGGCACGGGATACACGGCTCAGACCACGACCCGAGTGATGAATTCCATCGATCACGTCGTGAAGCTTCTGGAGAATTCCTCCAGTGCGAACTTCATCGGCTTGACGATGCAAATCGCCAATTCACTTCGGGACCGTGCTCAGGTCGCCACTCTCGGCCCGGAGAGTATCGGCAAGGGTGATTTTGTCGTGACCGGAACTCTGAAGCAATACTACGCTTCGGAAACGATCATGGACAAATACCTGAACGGTACGGTCTCTTCGCTCTCCCTCCAATTGCAGGACGCCAACGGAAACGGATACATTTTCTGGTTTCCGTCGGTCGTCTATACGGCCGGAAAGCGCAACGCGACCGGAAAGAACACCGACGTGATCGCGGACCTCGGTTGGCAAGCGTACAAGTCGGCTACGTTCGGATTCACGATGCAAGTGATCCGCTACTAACCTCGACGCGCAACTCGGTTTGACGCTAACGACCCGGAGACCATTCCGGGTCGTATTTATTGGACAGGAGACATAGCAATGGCATTTCTCAAGAATATGCGGCTTGATTCCAAGAAAGTCTTGGAAGGCCGATGGGTGGAATGGGCGCTCGGGATTCGGGTGAAAATTGCCCGGATGAACAACCCGAGGTATATCGAGATTTTGACCGAATTGAAGCGACCGGAGTTTTCTCGGTTGCGTCGCGGTCAACGGATCACAATGGACATTCTCGAGCCTTTGATCATGAAGGCAATGTCCGAAGCGATCATTCTGGATTGGGAGAACGTGGACGACGAAACCGTCGAGCCCCGTACCGAACAGGAAATGATTCTCGAAGGGACGGATAAAAAGGATTGGCGTTACGACAGTGTCCAGAAGCTCTGGTTCAAGAAGCTTCCGTACACTCCCGAGCGCGGTTTCGCCATTCTCCAGGATCCGGAGTATCGGGACTTCTACGATTTCGTGAATGTCGAGTCCAATGAGACGGAATCGTACCGTCTCGACGAAATCGAAGAAGCTCGGGGAAACTGATCGGCGCTCTCGAGTGGGAATTGGAGTGGGGAGAGGAAAAGGACGGACTTGAAAAGGTCGCCCTAATCCGCGCTGAGAATAATCTCCCCACTCCCTCCTGGGACAATCGGCCTCAAGTGCGAGACGATCTGTTCCACATTTGGGACGCCTTCGCATTTCTTCACTCGGCGCGGCAATCCGGATTCAGTCCGAATGCAATTCCGTTATCGGAGATCGTTACTTGGCTTGATTTCCACATGGTTTCGGGCTATGACAATCGACTATTCCACTTGCAGTTGATTTCGGGATTGGATCTCTTCTGGCTCAATTGGGCTCGGGAGAGAAAACGGGAAGAAGAAAAAGATGGCGACGTTCAAGATCGGTTACGACGCGAGAGAGGCGACCAAAGGCGCGAAAGAGGCCGAAGCCGCCGCTAATACGATCGGACGCGGAGCCCGAGACGCTGCGAAGGAAATTACGGAGGTTGACAAGAAGCTCAAACTGTTCGGCAAATCCGGAGAAGGTCTCAAGACGAAAATCACCGGATTGTTCGCCGGATTTGCCGTCGCTGCAACGATCAAAGGCGCGATTGATACTATCGGGAGTTTCGACGAGAAGCTCGCTCAGGTCGCCGCTATCTCCGGTGCGACTGGCGACGAGCTTAAGGCTCTCGAAAGAACGGCTCGGGATTTGGGAGCAACGACCAAGTTCTCCGCAACGGAAGGCGCGGAGGCTTTGGTCTTGCTTTCCCAATCCGGCTTTGATGCTCGGCAGTCAATCGCCGCCGCTCCCGCCGTTCTCAATTTGGCGACCGCTGGAGCCATTGGGCTCGCGGACGCGGCCGACGTTACGACCGCCGCTCTTGCTCAATTTGGATTGGTAGCGGGTGAATCCGCACGAGTGGCCGACGTGCTCGCTCAAACGGCGAACACGACTAACTCGGACGTTTTGGGAATTGGAGAAGCATTCAAGTTCGTCGGCCCCGTTGCTGGAGCGTTTAACAAATCTCTCGAAGAGGTTTCGGCCGCAATCGGCATCTTGGGCGATCGCGGAATTAAGGGATCTCTCGCCGGAACTAACCTCCGTGGCGTATTGTCGACTCTGTCGGACCCGACAGACGAAGCCAAGGAAGCTATTGATCGATTGGGCATCTCGCTTTCGGATATTGATCCGGTCTCGAATTCCCTTGTGGATATCTTCCATCGCTTCGGACAAGCGAACCTCGGCGCAACAGACGCGCTCGCCATTTTCGGTCGGCAAAATGCGGCGACTTCGCTGATCCTGGCAACGAACGCACAACGGTTCCGCGACGTTACGATCGCAAACGAAAATGCCCGAGGCGCGGCCGAAAAGGTTTCGCGCGTCATGTCGGATAACCTGAAGGGATCCTTTCAGGAATTGTCTTCGACAATCGAGGAAGCCACTCTTGTCACCGGCGATTCCGGTTTCCGTGGGGCGGTCCGTGGCGTCGTGGATACCGTCGCCGGAGCAATTCGGGTCATCTTCGGATTCGCCTCGGGTGCCGATAAGTCGAAGGTATCGGTCGTTGCGCTCGCGACCGCGTTCAAGGGAATCGCCGTCGCGCTTGCAGTTTTCACCGCCGTGAAAACACTCACGTTCCTTGCCACGATGGGGACTGCAATCCGGGCGTTGATTACTCAGTTCCGCGTCCTTAAAGCGGAACTCCTTACGAACCCGATTACCGTCCTGCCGACTATTCTGGCAACGGTTGGATTCCTCCTATTTGACATGTCGTCCAATTTGAATGCGGCGACGGAGGATTTTAAGGAGACAGGAAAAGCCGCTGAGCAATTTGCTAACACTCTCGAGCGGTTTAACCGATCGCAGACGACAAAAGAGCGCGCCGGGGAGCTTGGTGACACAAACGAACAACTCCGTCAAACGGAAGCTCAAATCCGTACTCTCGAAGAGTACATCGTCGACTTGAAGCAAGGGATTAAGGAACTCGGTGATAGTGCTACTACCGATTTCCAGAAGCTCCGTCAATTGGTCGCTCAAGTTCGTGAACCCCAAAGGGTGATTGGAGTGATTGGGGATATCCCCAATAAGGACGCCGTGGACGTTGTTCAGGCGACTATCAACACTCTCAAGCGCCAAAGCGCTGAGCTTGCCGCAAATCGTCAAAAGGTCGCGGAAACCGAAGAAGCCATCATAGCGAGAACGAAGGCCGAAAACGACGGTAAGGCGGCGATTGAAGCGACCATTAAATCAATGGGCGTGGAAATCGTTACGCTCAAATTGGCCGGAGTAGAGCGTGCGAAGTATCAAGCTCTTGTCAAAGCTGACGCGGACTTGCAGAAGCTTTCTGCCGGAGAGCGTCGCAAAGCGGTGGATGAGATTTATCGGGCCGTGGAAGCCCTATATGACGAACAAGAAGCGGCGAAAGCACGCGAAACGGAAATCGAACGCGAAAAGGAATTGACGAAAGCGCGGAAAGACGCTGGAGCGGCTCTGCAAGCGTTTCTGGACGATGCGCGGGAAGAGATCCGTATTTCGGCCTTGTCCAATGCGGAGCGAGACTTTGAAGTCGAATTGCGTCGCGCTCAGCAGATCGCGACGGCTCGAGGAACGGCGCTCACGAATGACGAGATCGCCGTTATTCGGGAATTGGTCAATGCCCGACAGGGGTTGAACAAGGTCGTTAAGGAGTATCCGGTTGACGCGTTCTTGGAGAGTATGCGCGAAGAGTTGAGTCTTTTGCGCGCAACCGATTTGGAACGAGCGCAAGCGACCGCTCTTCGTCAATTGGAGGCGGCGGCGAAACAAGAAGGCCGGGATCTTACCAAGGAAGAAATTGACGAGCTCCGCACTATCATCGATATTCGGGAGCGCGAAAAAGCCGCAATCGAGAAGGCAACGGATGCCGCTACGAAAGCCGCGTCGGAGAAGAGAGACGCACAAAAGTCCATCGAAGACTTGTTCTCTTCGATGCAAACGGAATTGGAGTTAATCGGTAAAACAAACGACGAGCGCGAAAGCGAACTTCAGCTTCGGGAATTGCAAAAGAACGCTGTCGCGGCTCAGGTTTCGGACGTGGGTGCTCTAACCACGAAATACAAGGATCTGCGGGATAAGATCAAAGCGGCGAATGAACAACATCTCCGGGAGATCCGTGCGCAAGAGGAAGTCAAGGGATTGTCCCAAGACACTTCCCATGCTGTCGGTGACTTCTTCGGTGCAATCGTAAAGGGGACTGAAAACGTTCGCGACGCAATGGAGAAAGCGGCCTATGCCATCGAGAACATTTTCTTCGAGCGCCTCGTACAAAAGCCGTTCGAGAACCTTCTCTCTTCGGGATTGGGTAGTCTGTTCTCTTCTATTCCTTCTCTTGGCGCGACCATTGCCAGTGCGAAGGGGAATGCGTTCTTTGGCGGACACGTGGTTCCTTTCGCCAATGGGACAGAATTCCTGAACCGACCGACCTACTTCCCGCTTGCAGATGGGAACACCGGACTCGGCGGCGAAGCTGGACCGGAAGCAATCCTGAAATTGAAGCGAACCCGGTCGGGTGACCTTGGTGTCGTCAACGCCGGAGGCGGAGGCGGAACCACGGTGATTTTCAATCAGAAAGTTTATGCTAACGACGCGGGAAGTTTCCGGCGCTCGAAGAAGCAAATGTTCAATGACTTCCGTGGAGCGATTGGCTAATGGGATTCGAGGAAGTTAGATTCCCAACAAATCTGTCTTATGGGACGCGAAGCGCCCCCGGATTTGCGTCGTCTTTAACGGAAGTGGAAAGTGGCGCTGACGAGGCCTTGTCGCGTCGCTCTACTCCTCGGTATACTTACGATGCAAAGTATGCGATCAAAAGTTACGATAACCTCGCAACGGTAGTCGCATTTTTCAATGCCAGAAAAGGCATCGCCACCGGATTCCGTTTCAAGGATTGGCTCGACTATACGTCGAACGCCAATGGCCGATCCGCGCCCACGAATATGGACGTGGAAATTGGCGTCGGTGACGGCACGTCGTCGACCTTTCAGCTTGTCAAGAAATATACGAGCGGCTCTCAAACGACAATCCGGACAATAAAGAAGCCTGTCGCAGGATCCGTTTTGATCGCTTTAAACGGAGTGAATCAAACAACGGGCTGGAGTGTGAACACCACAAACGGCGTCGTGACTTTCGACGTTGCGCCTACGCTCGGCGTTTCGATAACGGCCGGATACGAACACGACATTCCTGTTCGCTTTGCCAAGGAGATCGATTCCGGTCTCCCACAAACGATCGAAACCTTCGATTCCGGCGCTATCGACAGCATCCCGATTGTGGAAATTCTCGACGAGCGCGCCGTCTCTGACGAACCGTATATGGGAGGCGGAGCCGATTTGGGTGTTCTGACAGCGGATATTTCTGTCACTCCCATTTCCGGGCGAGTGCTCGTATTCGCTGCAAATACGGCCGGACGGAAAATCTTCCTTCCGGATACTACGAACTACATCCCCGGGGCTCCGTATTTCTATTTCGTGAACGAGGGATCGAATTCTTGCGCTATTTGCGACAGCGGTGGATCAACGCTCGCGACGTTGACGGCCGGATCCAGTATTGAATTCGTTCTTGCTACTTTCGCGGGTTCTGTGAAAGCGTGGCTTCCGGTATGATGTCCGCTTCTGACTATTACGGACGAGGCCGATACTATGCGTCGGCTAATATCACACTCCACTGGAAGGAGTCCAGAGTCCTCGTCGTTAAAACTGGCGGAGCAGGAGAATCGCTTAATGTTATTGACAAGGATGCTCCGACTCCGCCGATAGGTGGTCCGCTTTTCTACATCTACAATTCCGGGCCGGATACGTTTTCGATCAAGGACGAGTCTTCTACAATCGTCAACCTCCCGATGGGGTCGGTTGCTAAGATCTTCCATATCGGAGGCCGGGTTTTCAAGGCGATCGTGAAGGTTTCTGGAACCCCGACTTCGATCGGTTTAAAGGATGCCTTCGTTCCGGGCGGTCAAGGTGGGGCAACGACGAATTATAAGCTCGAAACGATGACAGGCGTCTGGTCCAGCGTAGCGGCGAGTCCGCTCGGCCGAACGGATGCACTTGCAGTCGTTATCGGGGAACGATTCTATGTCGTCGGCACGTCGGCTTCATCGTCGGCGGTTTTCCATTCGTACATTCAGAACGCTTGGAGCACGCGAGCATCCATTGGCTGGACGCCTGAGAAATTGTGCGGCGGAATGGTGAATGGCAAGATGCTCGCCATTTCTGGTGACAATGATTGGAACGTTGCTTCGTACAATCCGCTTTCGAATGTCTGGACAAACAAGGCGAACATTCCGCTTCGGCGGAACCGAGCATCAGCGGAACAATACGGAACCAAGATTTTCGTGATTAATGGATCGCCTATTGGGATGGCGAACATCTGCTACGAACCCGAGTGGGATGCTTGGATTACTTTTGCGACGCAATCAACGACCATTCGGGCCGACATCACCACGTTCCGCATTGGAGACGAACTCTTCGCGATTGGCGGATGGAATGATTCGGCATACTACTCCAGTGATGTGGAAGCGTATAATATCCGGACAAAGGTCTGGTCCGTTAAGACGAGCCTTGGTTCGCCCATATACCGAGCGGCCGGATGTTCTGTCAATCATAGAGGAACTATCTTTGGCGGACGCGATAGTGGTGGAGCGGCGGTCTCGAACGTTTGGGACTATGTGCTCGGGACGTGGACGGCTCTCGCCGCTCTTCCCGCTGCAAGAGCGGACATTTTGAATCACGGAGTGTCAATTATATGATCGACGATATCATGAAAGACTTTCGGCCCCATATGTCCGCTCTTACGCTCGCGACAATGGTCGTGGCGCAAAATGGCGGAACTCCGTGGGGAATGTACGAACAAGCTCTCCTGGAAATCAACTCCCGTATCGAGGCCGGAAAAGCGGAATTGGCTCAGGTAAAATGCATCCGCGAAAAGGCCTCGGCCGCAACGGATGCAAAGTCGTTGAAGCTTCAGCTTCAGATGCAAACAATTCTCGAGCGGCATCGTACTCGCCTGGAAGAATTGCGTCACCTAATTGCGATGGCTCGAGCGCTCAAGTCGAGCCTCGGCGAGATTTCGGAAGAGCGCCGCAATCAGCTGGACGCCGAAAAGGTGATGTATCGTCTCAAATGCCAAGCGGCGGCGGAGGTGATGCAACTCGGCCTTCCTTCTCCGCAAACGATTCAAATCATCCGTTGCCTTCCACCGAAGGAAAGAGCGACTCTGGCGCTGGAATGCCTTTCGGAGAAAACCCGAACCGCGCTCGTTGATTGGTATTGCGAGCACGAGGTCAACATTCCCGACTATACGTCGTTCTTGTTGCCGGAGCCGGAAGTGAGGAAACTCCTCGAATGATCACGTTTCCTGGATGCTTTGCCGATGCCGAAATTGCGCAGACCAAGTTTTGGGTCTACGTTTGGAAGATTGTCCGAACGGATGGAGTGACCTATCGGTTCACCAATTTCGACAAGATTATCACACTGGACGACGGATATCCGTACTCTCCGGTCGGTGGTCTAAACGCGTCGGCAAGGCGTCGGGAAGACAAGTTCCGTGAACACGAGATGGAATATGAGGGATACATTTCCTCGGACCTTATCAAAGAAGCTGACCTGATTGCAGGACGGTTTCGCGAAGCAATCATTACGGAGAGCGTAGTGGATTCGCGCGTCCCGTTTATGGGACCGTTGTACTCCATGAAGTATTGGCTCGACGATACTCACTTTGACAAGGTCAAGTGGAATGCCAATCTTTCCTCCGTTGTTCGTTTCCTGCGGATGCCTGTCGGTGACATCCTGACTCGAAACTGCAATGCTGATCTCGGTGATGCAAGATGCAAAGTCGTTCTGGCGTCGTACCAGGCTGCCGGAGTGGTAGTGGATGGTCTCGAAGACGGTGAACGCCGACGAATTATCATCGCGACTACGGCATCGCTCGCTGCCGGAACCGATGGGGATTACGACAATGGATTTGTCCAGTTCTCGTCGGGATTGAACAACGGGCTGAAGGGCGATATCAAGTCCTATACGGCGACATCGCGTCGTATTGAACTTCATATCCCGATGCCATATGACATTGCTCCGGCAGATACATTCACGATAACGAAGGGATGCAATAAGACGAAATCAATTTGTATATCCAAGTTCTCTAATGGAGTTAATTTCCGTGGAAGCCCCTTTACCCCCGGAACTGATCGAATCCTTCAGACGCCTCAACGTTGAAGCGGCTCGGGAACTGATCGGTACTCCGTGGCATCACCAAGGCCGGATTCCAGGGATCGGCATCGATTGCATCGGGATGCTTGTTTGCACGGCAATCCGCCGTGGTATCCCGCACATGGATTCTACGGACTATCACCGGAAACCGACGAATGGATCGCTTATACGAGGCTTGGAGCGCTCGGGGCTTGTTCGGGGTGGTCCCGAAATATATCTATCGAGCGTTTTGGCGTTTTGGATCCGGGATAAAGAGAACCCTCAGCATGTCGGTATTCGTACCGATCGCGGAATAATCCATACTTGGGAATCAGTCGGAAAATGTGTCGAACACGGGTTCAGTGACTTTTGGGCTGAACGTGTTCATAGTGTTTGGGAATTCCCTTGGCAACATTAGCACTCTCCATCGCTGGATCCTTTCTCGGTCCTGTCGGCACTATTGTCGGCGGAGCGGTTGGATCGTACACTGATCAGCGGTTTCTCCTACCGTCTCTGTTTCCCAAGAAAGGGATTCAGGGCCCGCGACTGAACGAATTTCGGGCGCAATCGGCGGAGGAAGGCGCTCCGCTGAATTATCCGTTTGGTCCCGATAACCGGATGTCGGGAACTGTCCTTTGGTGTTCGGACCTGATCGAGGTCGCGGACACTCACTCCCAAGGCGGAAAAGGCGGACCGAGCGGTCCGTCTGTGACGAACTACACGTATCACGTCAACATCGCGATTCTGGTCGCGGCAAGGCAAATCTCTTCGCTCCTAAAAGTGACGGCTGAAGGAAAGCTCGTCTACAATAGCAATCCCAATCAGTCCGTTGCTTCGAATGTGATCAGCGCCAATTTGATCACCGGTACGGGATGGTATATCTGGGAACTTCGGTCCCCGATTGGCGGTCCGGACTTGTCCGTATTCCGTTCGGGGCTCTACGCGACCGTTGCAGGATTCACAAACGGTGTGAACAATGGAAGCCTGAAATGCCTGTCGTCAACCAAGAATCCCGACGGGTCTTCCAAAGTCCGTTTCAAGAATAAATTCGGAGTGACCGAAGCGTCCGGAAATACAATCAGCATTTCACAAACTGTTCCGCAGTTTTCGGATTCGCAAATGGCGAGCATTTCGATCTATACCGGATCGGAATCCCAAACGGCGGACCCGTTGATCGAAGCAAGTGAGGGGTCTGGTCAAGTCCCTGGATTCCGCGGATGGGCGTATATCGTGATGGAACGATTCAACATCACGAACTTCGGGAACCGTATTCCGCATTTCTTATTCCAAGTGCAAGCCGACGCTTCGGGAGCCATTTCCACGATCTTTGGGAATATGCTTTCGCTGTCGGGGTTGACTGCAAGCGACTATGACGTTTCCGGCCTGTCCGGTACGATGCGTGGATACCCTTTGTCGGGACCACAATCCATCGCACAAGTCTTGCAACCGATGATGATGGCATACGACGTTTTGGATCAAGAAGGAACGAATGGAAAGATCCGTTTGTTCCATCGCAGGGATGCGACCGTTATCGACGTTTTGGAAGGGGACTTGGCTTGTCGCGAATTCGGCGATGAAGGAGCCGTTCCCGTCAGCGTCGACGATCCGGCCGACTATCCGCTTCCAAGCGAGGTTCGGGTCAAGTATATCGACTACGAAAACTCGGATCAATCCGGAGTGCAATCCGCCCGGAAAAACCAATGGGCGCAAGACGGAGTTATCGACGTCGATATTCCGATTGTGCTCAACAATTCCGGAACCGAAGCAAACGCAATCGCGAAGAGACTTCTTTGGATCGCTTGGGCAAATCGTCAAACGATCAAAGTGACTCTGCCGATGCGCTATTCCAGAGCGCAAGAAAACGACATTTTACGTTTTCCCGCCGATGGACAGATGTGGATGCTTCTCATCCAGAAAATGGACATTGGCGGAAACGGAGTTTGCGAATTCGAGTGCAAGGTTGAAATCCAATCTGTGCTCACTCAAACCGGAGTGGCCGAGCCCCCGTACGATCACGAATACATCTTCCGGATCCCAGGCGACGCGGCGGGCGATATTACGGAAGTCGCCCCTATCCACGACGGGTCAACACAAGAGACTATCACGCCGACCCTTGTCGTCGCTTCCGCCTTGCAGGATCCCGAAGAAACGTTCACTGCAATCTCGTTAATGGAGTCTAAGGACGACGTTCTTTATACGATCATTAAGACGCTTTTCAAGGAAGCAACCATCGGTTTCGCTCTCACCACTTTGGGGAATGCCACGAGTGGCTCAATTGACATGGCTTCCTCCCTTGACGTGGAAGTGCTTAATGGAACGCTTGAGTCCGTTACCGAATTGGAAATGCTCCTTGGTGCAAATCGGGCTCTAATCGGAAGCGAGATCATCGGATTCAAGACCGCTACCCTCATTGGGACTCGGCAATACCGACTGACCAATTTGCTCCGCGGTCTGCAGGGAACGGATTGGGCGAAAGCGTCTCATGCGGCGGATGAGCGATTCGTCCACCTGAATAGCCAAGGGGTTGAGACGCATTCGCTCAACTTCTCAGCTATTGGTGAAACCCGATATTACCGATTTGTGCCTGTCGGCGGAAACGTCGATGATGCCGAAACGTATACCCGGACGATTACGGGTGAAAGCCTCAAGCCGTTCCGACCTTCTCAGCTTGCGTTCACGAAGGATTCTTCGAGCAACGTGACGCTGACTTGGGTCCGTAATTCGCGATCCCTTGCTCGGATCTTCGCCGAAATGGAAGTTCCACTTGTGGAAAGCCTGGAACGGTACGAAGTGGAGATTTGGAACAATACCGATACGACGCTTTTGCGGACTATTGTCGTCGATGATGCCACTACGACGAGCTATTCCGCCGCAAATCAAACGACCGACGGCGTCGGAGCGGGTGGTCCGTTTAAAGTCCGGATTTATCAAATGTCCAGTGTCGTCGGGCGCGGCCGAGTGTCCGAAGTCCTTCAGGTGACAGCATCATGACAACCAATACGATCCGTTCTGTTCAACCGTTGTTGGAAGCGACACAAGCGAACGCTCACGCAACGGTGAACAGACTTCTCAATCTACACGATGTCGGCCTTGCAGGAGGCCTTCGGATTATCGATCGGGATTTGACGACGGCCCCCGGGTCGCCGTCAAATGGCGACACGTACCTGATTCCCGCTTCCGGATTGTCGGGAGTATGGGCATCCTACGCGAGCAAAATCGCGATCTACTTCGACGGATGGTATTACTTCACTCCGCTTAGCGGAATGATCGGGTTCGTGTCCGACGAGAAGGTGTGGATTGGCTACTCCTCCGTGGAAAGCCAATGGCACTATCTGCAGGATAGTGATTCGTCAACCGAACACTGGACCGGAAAATATCGGGCGGGATCGAAGGTATACGCCAAAACGATCAGCCTTGGCACTCTCCCGAATGCGACAACGGTGAACACGGCTCACGGAATTTCGAGCATCGATTTTTCCAAGGGTGTGAAAATCGAAGGATATTGCTACGACACTTCTCCGGCAGTCGCGTTTACTATCCCCATCGCCAGTTTGAACACCGGGGCGGCGATCGACGTGGTCTTGGACGGAACCAACGTAATCGTGACCACAAACTTCGACGCGTCGGGTTTGACAGGGGTCGTCCGAATCGAATACTTCCACTCGTAAGAGGTGACAAATGCGACAGCTCTATACCGTCACGAATAGGACGACAAATAGTCCGCCTGGAGCCCCGACCCACGGGGACACGTATCTTATCGGTCCGTCTCCTTCGGGTGGATGGTCCGGCAAGTCGGGAATCGCTCGGTACCTCTTCGGTCAGTGGTTCTACTTTCCGTTACAAGCGGGGGATCGTGTTTATGATCTCAACGAACGACGTCCGCTCACCTATAGCGGATCCGCTTTAACGGACGAAGGTGTTTCTTCTGCTCAAATGTTCACCTTGTCGTTTACGTCGTCGACGGCGACAGGCGTGAACACCCGAACAACGGGATTGAACTCGACTACCTCGTCTTCCTCCATCAACGGATTTAAAGTTCCATCCGGCAAAACGCTGAAGGTTCTGCAAGCGCTCGCGTCGATTGAATCGGGAACTACGGATGGAACGTACACCGTAGATCTGTTGCTCTACAATCTAACCGATTCGTCGATGCTCGTGATTGGAACTCTCACCGTGGTCGTGTCTGGTGGAACATCCCAGATCATGGAATACTCCAATTTGACCGGAACGATTGATTCTCCCTTGCAGTCCCTTGCGACCGGAAAGCGGTTCGTAATCGGCTGGA
>ERZ650308.197-NODE-197-length-34028-cov-5.581079_pt1 | contig 34028 bp, 51 predicted proteins | sample MGYA00376244_ERZ650308 | MGnify/ENA primary metagenome ERZ650308 (study PRJEB26733, sample SAMN07839295) | wastewater metagenome | biome: small river; feature: stream; material: water | place: USA: North Carolina | collected 2016-04-26 ... | reverse complement strand
AGGATCAAGCGCAAGAACTATTTTCAGCAATCGACCTGCGCCCCGCCCTGGCCCTTGATCCGGGCCAGGGCCTTGATCGCCCTGGCCTTGACATCGGCCGGGGCCATCTCCATGGCCACCTCGATCGCGGCCTCGTCCCAGATCCCGAACCGCGCGGCCTCGATCAGGCGGGCGAGTTCCTGGATCGACAGGGCCCGGTTCCCGACCTCGAACGCGCGCCGGATGTTGCCCGGCCGGCAGACCGGGCACTCGACCACGCCCTCGCCCCGGCGGTACGTGACCAGGGACTGGGCCGGAACGTGAGCCTTGCAAGCGCGGCAGGTGTCGGGGCGGTTCGTGATCATGGAAAGAGTCTAGGACAGGACCTGATCGGGCGCAAGAATTATTTTCATTTCTCGTCGGTCATGAGCATGTGCGGAGCATGCTCAAGCGCCCAGGTCTGGGCGCGGGCCTGCGCGCGGGCGTTGACCCAGGTCAGGATCCAGCGGACCCAGAACGGGTAGACCCAGAGGACCCGGAACGAGATCAGGGTCAGGTCCCCAGCCACGCTCTGGTCAAGAACGATCCCTTGCCCACGGATGGTCCAGTCACCGTCCGCGAACGGGATCGGCCCGTCTGTGAACACCCGTGGGCCATCCTTGCGCACGACATGGATCTGACCCTCTCGCCAGTCCTTGCTCAGGCCCGGCACGACCAGGAGCGTGTTCACGCGCCGATCTGGCACGCCCGGGATCTTGTGGGTCCAGCGCCTGCTCGGGGCCATGGTCAGACCTTGACCGTGATCGCGAGCAGGGACGGGCCGTGCTGGGCCGGGTCGGAGAGGATCGCGATCTCGTCCTCGGCCAGGGCCGGGGACCCGCCCGCGGGATCACGCACGCTCACGGCGTACCCGGCCTCGCGCAGGACCAGGAGCAGTTTCGCGGGCGAGTTGACCAATTCGCGGAGCAGGTCCACGGTCGAGCGCTGCACCTGCTCGGTCTTGGCCGTGGCCAGCTCGCGCCGGGCCTGATCCCGCTCGGCCAGGGCCACGCACTTGGCCGTGTCGGTCTTCCCGAGCGCGGTCTGGGCCTCGTCTGCCCAGCGCCGGGCCCGGTCCAGGCTCTGCGCCAGATCGTCGGCCTGCGCCTGCATGGCCTTGACCAGGGTCTCGACCGGGGCCGTGATCGTGGGCGTGGTCAGGGCCAGGATCTTGATCGCGTTCAGGTGACTGGTAATGGTTCCGCTCATGGTCTGGATCCTTTCATGGTCGGGGTCAAGGGAGAGACCAGGGACAAGACCTCGATCCTGTCCCGGCCGTGGTCAGGTCAGGGTCTAGTCCTTGGTCGCACAGTCGGGACCAAGGCCAAGAGTGATCGATTCCGGGGTCGTGAGCGCCCTACCGCAGCGCAGGCACTGGCCCATGTGAAAGACCTCGATCTCCGCGATCGGGTCTTTCTCGGCACCGGCCTTGAACCGGGACAGGACCCGGGCCCAGACCTGCTTGAACATCACGTGGGACGGGGCCGTGACCCCGATCGACGAACGGGACGAGTGCCGGAACGCTCCGTCGGCAAAGATCGTGCCAAGGAACGTGTACGCGGTCAGGTTATCGGCCCCGGTCAGGACCTTGACGAACCAGGGCCCGTTCTCGCTCCCTTTCTTCTCCTGGACCTGGTACGTGAACCGGGTTCCGGTCTTGACCCCGCGCAGGGTCACGGTCGCGTTCCCCGCGAGCAGGGCCTTGCGCAGGGCCAAGGAAGTGTTCTTGAGTGGGTGAAGTTCGTTGGTCATGGATAGAGACTAGAACGGGACAGGATCAATCGCAAGAACTATTTTCAAGAAATGATCATGTCCCGTCGGTCATGATCTTGATCTTGGCCTGTCCGAGCGGGTCCTCTTCCGTGGCCGGGAACGTGAACACGGTCTTGTTCTCGCGCGCGGCCCACGCTCGGGCCCGGGTCAAGTCCTCGTCCGTGCCCAAGGCCAACCACATGCAAGCGCGTGGGCTCTGAACAGAGCGGGTCACGGGCCGCTCGCCCAGATCGGTGCGCCGGGACCTGACGATCTGGACCTCTTCCTCGGTCCATGCGATCACGATCTGGATCATGACCAGCCCATGATCTTAGCGATCTCAAGCGCCTGCTCGTCCGTGGCCCTAAACCCGGCGTTGATCTTGCTCCGCGCCGTCGAGACCATGCAGAACTCGGCCATCTCAGGGGTCATGGGCACGACATAGCGCGACCCCGATCGCCCGGTGCGGGCCACGGTCAGGTTCTCGGCCGTGACCGTGATCTTCTCCGCGAACCGGTCATGATAGACCAGGGCCACGTCCTGCCCGACCTGGATCGAGGACAGGAACTCGCGCCGGGCCTTGTTCGACTTGGGCGGGTACTGGACAGTGATCGGCATGGAAGAAGACTAGAACGGGCCCAGTTCAGGCACAAGAACTATTTTCACGCTCCGCTCTTTCCCGGGCCTGTGCCCGGATCACGGCCCGGTCTTCCTCGGCCCAGTCCGCGGTCAGGAACCAGGTCACGAACTGGTCAACGATCTTGTGCATGGTCACGCTCCTTGTGCGAGCACGCTCGCTTGATCTTGATCTCGGCCGCCCTTCCCACGTAGGTGGCCCCGCACGTGCACTGGCATTGGTAGATGGGAGGATCGTAGCACAGGGCGGGGACGGGACGAGATCAGGTCGAGGTCTTGGCCTTGGCCCTGCGCACGTACCAGGTCCGCCACTGAGCGTAGCCCACGAACAGGACCACGCCCGAGAGCGCGGCCCAAGCGTGGTGCCTCACGAAATATACCGCCCACGCACATTCCGCGGCCAGGAAGTAGGCCCCGGCCCAGCGCCAGCACGCGACCTTGTGAGGATCCTGGTCTGAGACCTTGGCCTGCGCCTCGGTCATGCGGAACATGATCGAGTTCCGCCCGTGGGCGAAGAACAGGGCCAGGCACCCGATCGCTTCCTCGCGCCAGTCCGTGCCCGTCAGGACCGTGGACAGGACCACGATCAGGCACAGGAACGCGGCCACGACCGCGGACTCGATATGCCACGTGCGCAGGACCATGATCAGACCGCGGCCTTGGGCTCGGGCTGGGGCTGGGCCGAGAGCATGGCCACGATCTGGGCCAGGCCCGCGGACGTGGCCTCGGCATCGCCACCGCTCAGGGCCTGGACCTTGGTAGGCGAGATCCAGACCCGGTGCGAGAGGTACGGGATCTGGCCCCACCCGCGCTGGGACAGCTCGTTCGCGATCACGGTCCCGAGCCGCAGGAGCTTGGCCGGATCCTCGGGGTGCGCGACCGGGTCCACGGCGCTCGGGACCTGACCGGCTAGGTCGATCACGCCCCCGGTGCTGTCCCCGGCCTGCTCCTTCTCCAGCGCGACCTTGATCAGGGTCTCGGCATGCTCCATAGCGCGGGCGAAGGGCATGACCTCGATCGGCCCTTGGTCCTTGCTGGCCTCGTTCATGAGCCGGGTCAGGGTCTCGGGCGAGACCGGGAAGGCCGGACCCATGCACAGGGGCTCGACAAAGGTGATGAACGCGCGCTCGGCCGAGACCGGGCCCACGCTCGCGACCTCGCGACCGCACACGCCCTGCGCATCGTCCAGGGTCGGGATCTGACCGTCGGCCGCGCCCCGAAAGTCCATGGTCAAGCCCGTGAACCGGAGCATGCTCGCGCCGGGCCGGCACTTGAACACGGTCCGCGTGCTCGCGCAGACGCACAGGGCCGGGTCCATGCGCGAGGGCTCGTACAGGGCCTGCGCCGGGACATCGAACGTGGCCTCGGTCACGATATCGGCCCCGAAGTCCCCGAGCCCGATCCGCAGCGACCGGATGAGGTCCCGGGCGAAGGCCACGTCCTGCGCGACGGGCTGGCGCATGCTCTCGTTCTTGCTGATCTCGATCCCGGCGCAGGTCGCGAACACGCCCCGGGCGTGGCGGTAATCGGCCAGGGTCACGGACTCAGGGCGATGGCGGGTCATGGTCATGATCGGGCTCCTTGCCCACGGGGGGGCATGTGACGGTCGGAACAGGGAAGAGTTTGGCCTCTTTCAAGGCCGTGAGCAAATCGGCACCGTACCCGCTCATGCTCACTTCCGCGAACCTGAGCGAGTGCTCGGCATTGACCAGATCTTGTTCGGCGCTGGCCAGGGCCTCGTTCGCGCGCCGGGCCTCGCTCTTGGCCTCGGCCAGGGTCTTGCGCTTGATCTCGATCTCCGCGTGCGCATGCTCAACGCTCTGGCGCTTGAACTCCAGATCTTGTGCAGCGCGGAGCACAGGCGTGGGCAGGGTCATGGTCTTGCTCATGGTCTCCACTCGCGATTGTGATCGGTCTCGAACAGGCCCCGCGCCTTCTCGTCCAGCACGTGGGCGCCCATGTCCTTGATCACGGGCTCCATGTCGTGGTCCGGGAAGACGAGGACCTTGACCCCGCGCTCGATCAGGCGCTCGATGCTGGCGCGGTACACGGTCAAGATCGGGCAGGTCACGATCACGGCCTCGGCCTCTTCTTCCATGACCGCGGCGCAGAGCAGGGTTTTTCGGGGCACGGCCAGTTCCACGACGGGCCGGTTCAGGATCCTGGTCGCGAGCATGGTCATGGCCAGGCCCAGCGTACCGGACATGACCGAGGTCGGGATCACGATCTTGTTCTTGATCATGGGAACGACCCTAGCAAGATTTCGCACCAGCACAAAATCAAGCCTCGATCGGTTCGGGCCGGGTCCTGCGCGGGGTCGGAGCAGGAGCAGGAGCAGGAGCAGGAGCAGGAGCAGGAGCAGGCACGGACATGGTCTCGGGCGGGGCCGGGGCCTTGTCCTTGATCGGGATCCGGGCGAGGACGGCGCTCAGACGGTACGCGATCGCGGGCACGAACACGGCCACGATCAGGGCCTGGGTCACGGGCAGGGCCTCGAACCGGCCCGCACCCGTCAGGGCCCCGGGCGCGATCTGGTTATAGGCGTGGCCGAAGTTCATGACCACGCTCCCGGCCACGAGCCAGCGGGCCGTGCCCAGGATCAGCCCTTCCGGGTCGTCCTCGAACGAGGCCGGGATCATGGCCAGGGTCACGTACGCGGCCTCGATCCCGGCCGCGGCCAGGCACGCGGGCCAGAACGTCAGGAACAGGGTCAGGTAATGCTGCGTGCCATAGGCAGCGGCAAGGCCAAGGAGCGCGATCGTGGTGGAGATGAGCAGGCGAGAACGGGCAGGATTCATGCACCCGATCTTGGCAGACCGGGACGGGCGAGGTCAAACCGTGGGCTGGGACTTGAACGCGCGCACGACCCGCACAAGGTTTTGCAAGGCCCGGCGCGGGCACGGGCCTTCCGCGGACAGGCTCAGGGACGGAACCCGCGCGGTCGTGATCTTGCCCACGGTGGTGAGCCGGATATCGGTCTGCCAGACCCCGTACGCGTCGAGGCGCGAGAGCGTGTCCTCGTCCGTGAGCAAGACCAGGCACAGGTGCGCGGAATAGCACAGGAGCATGGCCCCGGCCACGACCCGGGCATAGGGCAGGAGCACGGGCAGGGCGTGGTAGAACGCGAACAGGCCGAGGGTCACGCACAGGACCCATTCCATGTTCCATGCTGCCCCGCGCAAGAACAGGGCCTGGCGCGTGACCTCGCGCGGGGCCATGCGGATCGCGGACAGGACCACGCGCAAGACCATGATCATGAGGTAGGCCGAGCCAAGGTCAGTTCCGCTCCCGGCCAGGCACAGGGCCAGGAACAGGGCCAGGGTCGAGAGCACGGACAGAAACGAGAGGAAGAGGATCATGGTCGGGCTCCTTTGGTGATAGGGACACGGTCAGAGGTCATGTGCGTAGCACGGTCAGGAGCTGGTCCTGATCCTGGATCGAGATCATGGGCCCGTCCACAACCGTGCTCAGGACCCGCACCGCCATGCGCGCGGGCGCGAACTCGATCCGGTGCCCGTTCACGATCAGGCCCGCTCGGGTCGGGACCACGCTCAGGCCGTGGTCCTGTGCGAGGGCCTGCACGGTCTTGCGCAGGAATGTGGTACAGGCCGAGTCCACGCCCTGGCGAGAGAACTTGGTCTCGGCCAAGATCTCGGACATGGGCAGGTCCGCAAGGCGCATGGCCACGATCTGTTCCCCGAACTCGCTCGGCCTTCCCCGTGGGCGTGCGTGTGTTCCGGCCCCGCCCTTGCCCCGGGTCAGGCCCGCGGCCTTGGCCAGGGCCGAGATCGTGCCCACGGAAAGGCCCTCTCGGTCCGCGATCTGTTGAAAGGTCATGCGCGGGACCGTGCGGAGTTGGTCCGTGACCCGCTGTGCAACGGCCGGGGTCATGGGCACACCCGGCGATAGAACTCGTCCGCGGCCAGGATCTCGCTCTTGAGCATGGCATCGTCCGGGTCGAGGACCCCGAGCAGGGCTAGGGCCTGCTGTGCGTGGCCCTGGTTCTTGGCCCACTGGATCAAGTGACTGCGCCCGGTCCCGCCCGCGCGGACCAGGGCAAGGACGGACTCGCGCTTGACCCGGACCTGCTCGGCCTTGGCCAGGGTCGTGGCAATGTGCAATGGATCGCTCATGGTCAAGTTCCTTTCTAATCCATTCTGACAAAGAACCGGTGAACCCGGTCCGGGTCGAGCGGGTCTCGGACCGAGACCCCGATCCCTGCGGTCCGGTCAGGGACGGTCCCTGAAAAGGCATGGACCGTGGCCGCGTCCCGGGCCGAGCTGGCAAGGCGAAGGTCCTTGGCCTTCTCGCCCGAGTCCGTGTCCCAGCAAAAGAACGGCCGGGTACAGAGCCGGTACGTGCGCGGCCCGCACACGGCCCGGTCAGAGCGCTCAGGTGGACGGGACATGGTTGGTCCGCACCGCGCTCTGGATCGGGGTCTTCTTCAGGGCCGCGCACCGCCACAGGCCCGCGGCCGGGTCGAAGGTCACGCGCGTGGACTGGCCATAGACCGTGGCCATGCCGACCTTGCGCCCGCCCTCGATCTTGATCCCGGCCACGCCCCGGATGATGACCTCTCCCAGGATCCCGATCTGGACCCGGGCCGCACGCTCGAACGTGGGCATGGTCGCGACGGGCGGGGTCGTGTTCTGGAGCAGGATCACGAGCATGTGCAGTTCCCGGGTCACGAACGCGATCTGGTCCAGTCGCTCACAGATGCCCAGGGCCAGGGCCCCGTACGAGACCAGGGCATCGCGCAGGGTCGGGAAATAGGTCTTGCACTCGCTCTGCTCGACCACGAAGTGGTCAGGGCTTGACTGGTGCAGGGACAGGGAAACGGTCGGGAACTGGTGAAGGCGTGTGGTCATGGAAAGAAGATAGGCCAGGATAGGATCGGAAGCAAGAACTATTTTCAGCGACGAGAACAGGCCCGACCGGCACGGGACAAACCGGTCCCGACCATAAAGATCACGAACACGCTCAGGTACGTGGCGGCGAACTCCCGGTCCGGGGTCATGGCCGTGGCCCATGCCACGATCAGGACCAGGGCCGCAAAGACCCCGGCCACGCCCACGGAGAGGCGGTGCTTGACCGGGCACGCGAACGCGCACCCGAGCAGGGACAGAACTAGACCCGCCCGGAACAGGTCCGCGGCAATGCACAGGACGGCGCTGGTAACGAGCGCGGCCCCGATCCCTGTCAGGGTCTCTCGGATCGTGGTCTTGGTCATGGCAGGGCTCCTGTAAGCGATCTTGAACGGGTCAGGTCGTGGTCTCGGTCGGGGGCGTGATCACGAACAGGTTCAGGCGGTGCGTGCGCTCGATCGTCTCCCGGACCTTGTCCAGGATTGTCCGGGTCCAGACCGCGGGCATGAGCGCGGCCCCAGTCTCGACACTGAACAGGGCCTGACCGTCAAAGACCACGGACAGATCGGGCAGGTCCGGGCGCGTGTAGTGCCGGAGCTGGATCCGGTGCCCGGCCAAGACCACTTCCGCGACCCAGTCCCGGTGCGTGGGCTCGCCCCCGTTCGGGTCATCCTGGACCCGGACGTACGTGGCCCGGGGCAGGGCCTCGATCACGAGTCGGATCGGTTCGGGCAGGTCCGTGATCGGGGCGGGGCGCGTGATCGTGATCAGGTGCGGGACGGGGTTCTTGCTCATGGTCTCTCCTGTTCCTGTTCTTGGCCCTGAACAAGATCGGGTCATGGCCCGGGTTCAGGGTCGAGAGCAGGGCCGGACCGAGATCCGGCGCGAGGCTAGTTCGTGGCCTCGCTGAGGACCGGCATCGAGACCGGGACCGAGTACCGGCCGAACGAGTCCCGGCGAGTCGAGAGCTTGGCCTGGCCCGTGACCACGCGCGTGGCCAGGATCTTGGCGCAGCCCTTGTGCGCGGTGAAGAACTCGGTCACGTGCTGGGCCGAGCGGCCCCGCGTGCTGGACTCGGCCGTGTGCGTGGCCCCGCACAGGCACCCGAACACGGTCATGCGCCCGCCCGAGTGCACGATCGCGACGGACCGCGGCCGGCGCAGGGCCGGGAACTTGGCCCGGATCGTGGTCATGGGCGCGAGCACAAAGACCAGGGACGGATCGATCGCGATCAGGTCCTGCGCCTCGGACAGGTCGAGACCGATCGCGGCCTCGCTGGTCTCGTCCGCGCCCGAGTCCGCGTACTTGCCGAGGATCAGGCCCGCGCGCTCCGCACGGGCCAGGGCCTCGGTCAGGGTCTCGCCATCGCGCCGGAACTTACCAAGGTCGATGCGGGACTCGGGAAGGGTCGTGATCTCGGTGCGGGCCATGGTCGTGCTCCTGTCTGGTCTGTTCGTTACGGATTGAACCGTAGCAAGGTTCAGGTTGAAGGGCAAGAACTATTTTCAGGCGCAAAGCCCGATCGCGACCCGCTCGGGTCGGTCCATGCCGGCCTCGGCCGCGATCTTGCGCGCGGCCTCGAACTCGGCCCGGGCCGTGACCTGGTCCCCGGCCCGGTACGCCACGATCCCGGCCTGCCAGTGCACCATGCACTCGTCCCGGCTCATGACCACCTCGCCCGGAGCGTCCGAGTGCTCGATCGCATCCCGCCACGACCCGCGGCTCTCCGCGGACAGGTTCAGAAGCGTGGTCAGGGTCTTTGCGGCCTGCGTCTTGTTCGTGTCCATGTCCCTAGACTGGCACCAGACCCGATCGAGCGCAAGATTTATTTTCAAGAAATCGACATGGCCCGTCGGACAGGGCCCAGAAAAAGAAAAGGGCCGGACCCCGATCGGGGTCCGGCCCTTGATCGCGATCAGGTCAGGTCTAGCGGCCCGTGACCCTGGCCCAGACCGCGGTCGCGACCTGCCAGGAAGCGAACGCCCAGTCCCCGCCAGCCATGATCACGCGCGCGGGGCGGCACTGACCCGTGACTGGGTCTCGCTGGGCACTGGCAGCGGTCCCAGAAGGGATCTGGGGCATGCCCGTGAGCAGGGTCCAGACCCGGGCCCCATCGAACAGGTCCGCCCGGGCCACGCTCGGGACCTTGACCGCGCCCACGGTGCAGTCGATGTCGATGAACGCGGTCTCGGTCCCGGCCTCGACCCGGACCGTGTCCGTGGGCACGCACAGGCCCGCCTCGCTCAGGTAGCAGGGCCGGCCCGTGACCGTGTCGTGCAAGGGCCCGACCGGCACGGCCACGCCCCCGATCTGGGCCATGGCCGCGGGCAAGGCCAGGCGCGAGGGCATCGGCGTGGGCATGGGCTTGGGCGGGGTCGGGACCGGATCAGGGTCGGGCACGGTCGTGGTCAGGGGCGGGACCTCGGGCAGGACCGGGTCCTTACCGCAGGCCAGGGTCAAGAGCAGGAACAGAGGGAGGATCTTGGTCATGAGCGCTCCTTGTCCGACGGGACAGGAAGCACTCTAGCCCAGGGATTTGCTCAATGCAAGTTTTATTTTCATGAGCAGATCAAGAAAAGGGCCCGACCCAGAACGCGCGCTCGCCCTCGAACCTGTTCTTGTGCGGGTGCGTGCTCTGGGCCGGGCCTGATCAGCGGTAAGGTCCGGCGCTGGCAGCGATCTGGGAGAGGGCATCGTGCAGGGGCTTGCGGGCTCGGTCCGGGATCCGCCCACGCCAGGTTACGATCCTGATCTTGCCCGTCTTGGTCACGGCCCGGAACGAGGCCGTGTATTCGACCTTGGTCATGTGCCCGTCGAGCAGGTTCAGGGCGAAGGCCAGGCAGTTCAAGGGCACGGGCAAGACCAGATCGGAACGGAGCCAGCGCGAGATCACGAACCAGTGCGGGCCGTGGTCACCAAAGGTCACGCCCTTGCGCTCACCCTCGGTCAGGGTCAAGGCCATGGCCGGAGCAGACCCCGATCTGAACACGGCCACGCGCATGATCAGGACCGACGCGGGCGCTTGGCCGGGTTGTTGATCATGAACCGGACCACGTCGTTGATCCCGGACGCGATCTCGCCCATGGCCTGATCCGAGTCGCGCCATTCGGTCACGGGCTTGCCGTTGCCCGGGAGCGGGACCGAGCCTTGCAGGAACGCGGGCATGGACACGGGGCGGAGCAGGACCGGAATGTGACGATACCCGGACTCGGGCGGGAACCGGTCCTTGAAGGACTGGGGCAGGTCATAGCGCCCACGGACCGTGCCCGAGAACAGATCCACGCTGCACAGGTGCAGGAAGATGTCCGCGCCCTTGATCCCGGCCTCGGTCTCCTCACCGACGTTGGCCCCGGGCCGGAACGAGGTCGTGCACCAGATATCGTACCCGATCTGACGCTGGCCCACGCCCATGTGCTTGAGCAGTTCCTCGGCCATGGCGCGGTCCTTGCCCGACCCGTCCGCGACCAGGATCACGACCTTGGGCCGGTACCCGCCCGCTCCCACCGTGGGCACAGGCGCGGGCAGGGGCGGGGCCGGGCGCGGCGCGGGACGGTGCGCGTCCACGCTCTGGCCCAGATCGTCCCCGGCCAGGATCTTGCTCTGCTCGCGCTCGACCTCGGTCACGCGCGGGGTCGGGGCCACGCTCTGCCCACCCTTGCCCTTGAACTTGAACCGGTCCATGACCCGGGCCTTGAGCAGGGTCTGCTCGACGGTCGGGTTCTTGGCATCCCGGATCACGAGCCAGTCCTTGCGCCGCGCCGGCCAGGGCGGGGGCAGGGGCGAGAGCTTGAGCTGGTACACGATCTGCTCGGCCTCGGCCAGGCTCGAACCGATCGCGCCCATGACCGCGGCGAAGGACGCGGTCTGCTGCAGGGCTTCGTCCACGTCGTTCCAGTCGATCACGGGATCGGTCGTGGTCTTGTTCCCACGCAGCGCCCTGCCCGTGATCACGCACGCGGGTCGGGCGCTCGGCTTGGCCAGGACCTCGTCTAGGGTCTTGCAGTCCTCGCCCGCGCTCTGCTCGGACGCATCGTTGCAGAACGCGATCCCGTCCAGGGTCTGGTCCACGTCCAGCACGTTCCCGCTCAGGTGCAGGACCTTGCGCGTGCCGACCGCGTCCGCGGCCTTGATCAGGGTCATGGCCTCGTCCGAGGCCGCGGCCCCGCCAGAGATTTGGATCTTGAGCTGGTTTAAGGCCGTGGTCAGGTTCAGGGGCTTCGCCATGTCAGATCTCCTTCTGCGCTGTGCTGGAACGGGTAAGAACGAGATCAGGATCTGATCTTGAGCTGGAAGTGTCAAATCAGGATCAGGGCAGGCGCGCGAACTGGCCGAGGTTCGCGGGACAGATCTGGACCAGGGGCGGGACCTCGATCCCGGTTGCGGGCGCGCACGTGCCCCGGACCCAGATCGTGAACGGGCCGGGCGTGTTCAGGCTCGGGACCGCGGTCTTGCAGCGCTCGAACAGGACATCGTTCGCCCACGCCCAGTCGCTGTCCAGGTAGTCGGGATTGGTCAGGGCCGGGCCTGCACAGTCCACCGTGGGCCAGATCGCGGTCAGGAACCCGACCCGGGGCAGGCACCGCTTGACCCCGTCCACGGTCTGGGCCCGGCACGGCCGGTGCAGCTCGGTATCGTAGTACCCGTCCAGGATCGCGGGATCGCCCGTGCTCCGAAGGGCCACGTTCGGGGTCAGGCGCGGGGCGGTGCCCGGTCCGGCCCCAGTCTCGCACGCGGACAGGGCCAGGATCATGGGCAGGGAGAAGATCATGCTCTTGCGCACGGTCAGTTCCCCACCGTCGCGAACTGGTACATGTCCACGGGACAGATCTGGACCATCCGGGCCGCGTCCACTTCATCGATCCCGGCCGGGTCGCACCGGCCCGTGCGCCAGGTCCAGAACGGCCCCGTCACCTTCAGGGTCGGGTCGGCCTGGGTGCAGGCCGTGACCAGCGTCGGCCCCGCCCATGCTCCGATGTCGGTCAGGTACACGAGATCGGCCAGGCCCGTCCCCGTACAGGTCGCTGTCGTGTAGTAGACCTGCGCGTACCCCAGCGTGGGCACGCACCGATCGGTGCCGTTCACGGGCCGCACCGCACACGGCCGGCGCAGGGCTAGATCGTAGTACCCGTCCAGGGCCACGGACGTGCCCGAGGCCCGCACGGCATAGCGCGGGACCAGGCGCGCGGGCACGTCCGGGGCCGGGGAACAGGCGAGGACGAACAGGGCCAGGATCAGGGAGAGGATCGAGATCTTGGTCCTAGAACGTGCGTGCGTGGTCGTAGCGGGGTCTGTGACCGCGGTCGTGGTCTTGCCGTTGGTCCTGTTCGGGGTCTTGTTCTCGGAACGTGTGTGCGTGGTCATGGCGGGGTCCCTTTCTTGTTCGAGATCACGATCTTGTGCGATCCCGCCATGATCGTGATCTGATCAGGCCCCGCCCGTCAAGAGTTTGCTCATGGCGCGGTTCAGGTCGGCTCTGATCTCGCCTTGGCCGTGGCTTTGCGCAGGGCCTTGCCGAGGGCCCCGGCCTTGCGCAGGTCCTCGGACGTGAACGTGATCGTGTGCGTGAGCCCGCGCATGGTCTCGTTCATCTCGGCTTGGGCCGTGACCTTCTCCCGGATCGCGTCCGCGGTCTTGTTCATGTGCGCGGTCTTGTCCTTGGCCCCGCCCTTGCGCGCGATCATGGCCTTGCCGTGGTCCTTTTGCTCGCTCGCGGTCTTGATCTCTTTCGCACGCGCGAGCACGGTCTTGACCCTCTCCCGCGTGGTCCCGTCCGAGAACAGGGTCTCGGCATTGCGCAGGTCCGCGAGCATGCGCCCGATCTGGGCCGGGTCCTGTGTCTCGCTCAGGGCCTGGATCCCTTCAAGCGCAGACCGGCGCAGCGCCTCGGTCGTGGCATGCCCGTTCTCGTCCGAGACGGTCAGGGGCGGGTGCAAGAGCGGGGTCCAGTCCATGCTCATGGGCTTGCCCTTGCCCTTCTTTCGCTCACGCAACAGATCGTTGATGAGGGGCGAGCCCGGATCGTCCTCGTCCACGCGACAGGCGTTGAGCGCGTCATTGGTCTTTGTCTGGATCTCGCCGATCCTGGCCACGCACTCGGCCCATTTCGGGAAGTTCTCTTCCGGCAAGATCAGGGCCCCGCCCTCGATCTTGAAGCACAGGGCCTCGATCTCGTCCCGGGCCGCGGCCACGCCCTCTTTCAAGATCTCTTCCGCGTGCTCGTATACGGGCGAGTCCCCGCGCAGCGCATACCCGACCTCGTCCCCGCCCTCGTCCAGGAGCCGCTCGTACTTGGCCTTGAGGTTCCCGTCCTTGTCGAGCGCGTCCTCGGCCTCGGCCTGGACCGCGCCGCGAGTACGGGGCCCGTGCTGGCACTTGTTAAATGATCCGTTGTAGAACCTGAACGTGACCAAGGACAGGGGACTGATCTCTTGCGCGGCCATGATCTCGTTCCTCTCGTTCTTGCTAGATCTTGATCGGGTCAGGCCAGGGTCGTGGTCATGATCCTGGTCTGGTGCAGATCGCGATCAGGTCAGACCGTGGTCATGGCCACGACCTCGTTCTTGCTCAGGTCTTGATCGGGTCAGACCAGGGTCGTGGTCATGATCTTGATCTGGCCCTGATCGTGATCAGGTCAGACCCCGGGGCTCAGGGGCATGACCACGACCAGGAGCGAGACCACGGTCTTGCCCTCGATCTCGGACTGGACGCGGAACACGATCGCGTCCGTGGCCCCACCGGGAAGGCCCATCTCCATGTCGCGCCCCTCAAGCGCCCGGAGCGCGCGGAGCACGTTCTTGCACGAGGCCCCGATCCGGCCGTGCACCTTCCCACCGTGCATAAACTTGTGCGTGGCCAGATCCTCGGCCCCGCCCGTCACGTCCACGGACCCCTCATAGGACTCGTTCTTGACGGTCAGGGTCTTGCCCCCGTCCCCGACCAAAAACGAGCAGGACGGGGTCTTGCTCTCGCCGTCCACGATCTGGCACAGGTCCACGTGCGTGGACAGGGCCGCGGCATCGACCTTGATCCAGGTGTACCCGGGCAGGTCCCGACCCATGTACAGCGAGACCAGGCTCGCGATCGCGTCCGACCCGCCCGGGGTCTTGAGCTGGACCGAGGCCACGCCCTGCGCATCGCGCAAGAACAGGTGCTCGCTCTCGCACAGGAACTCGACCTCGCCCCCGCCCGGGATCATGCCCACGAAGGGGATCGGCACCATGCACTCTCCGACCGCGCCGCGGTACTGGACCATGATCGCGCTGTGGCCATCGCTCGCGCCCATGACCCCGTCTCGGATCGAGACCCCGTTCAGAGCGGTGCGGGTCTCGTCCGTGGACGCGAACGGAACGCACAGGGACAGGAGCGGGCGCAAGAGCGGATCGGTCTTGGGCGTGGCCTTGTGCGAGATCACGGGCAAGCGCGGGAAGTCCTTGGCCGCGATCGCGGGCAGGGTCAGGCGCGACCGGCCCGCGCGCAGGCTCACGCGAAGGCCGTCCCCGCTCTCGGTCTTCTCGACGGCCAGGGTCACGGTCTCGTCCGTGAACGTGCTCAGGATCTGGTGCAGGGCCTTGGCTGGGATCGTGATCTCGCCCTCGCTCCTGATGTCGATCCCGTCTGTGGGCAGGATCCGGCGCTCGGTCTTGATAAGGTCCGTGGCCGCGACCACGACCTTGCCGTCCCGGGCCTGAACGAGGACGTTGCCGAGGATCGGCATCGTGCTCTTGGCATCGGTCGCGCTCTTGGCCGTGGCCACGGCCTGCGCCAGGGCAGATCGGGGCAGGGTGATGTGCAGAAGCTGGGTCAGGGTCGAGGTCATGGTCGTGCTCCTTCAATTGAGCGCGATCATGCCTGATCAGGATCCGGCCCGTCAAGAGAGCGGGCCGTGTACGTAGGCACGAACTCGCCCGAGACCTGGAACCGCTCGATCTTGCCCTTCTCTGGCCCGTCCACGTGCAGGACATGAACGATCGGGGACACGTTCCCGTCCGCGATCGGGAACTCGCTATCTCTTGAGTCCGTGTCCTCGGCCCAGATCTCGGCCGCGTCCCTGGCCCCGTCCTCCGCGATCACGTCCGCGTCCTTTTCGGTCTCACCCGCGCCCGGGTTCCAGACTTTGAACGTTCTGCTCATGGTCTTACCCTCGCCCTGTGCCAGGTTCGTGAACCGGGATGGTCTGATCGTGGACGAAGTTCGAGAGCCTGCCCAGACCGACCAGGAACAAGATCTCGGACAGGGGATGCGCCACGAGATTGTGCAGGGTCCAGTGCAGGCGCCTGGGCAAGCGCGTGAGCAGAGCGGGCAGGGGCGTGGTCATGGCCGGTCCCTCTCAAGTCTGCGCAGGGCCTGGATCATGCCCTCGCTCCGTTGCCGAGAGTTAGTGATCAGGATCTTGTTCATCAGGCGCTCGGTCTCTTCCCTAGACCCGGACTCAGGCTGTTTGAACTCGATCTGGGTATAGATCCCGGGCACGCGATAGGCCAGGATCGGGCCAGTCGCGTGAACGGTCACGGGTCTCGACCTCGCCCAGATCCCGGTCTTGATACAATGCACGGCCTCGTTCGTGGTCATGCCCGGGAACAAGGTCTTGACCCTCGCGATCAGGGCCTTGCCCTTGCGCGTGTACGGATTGAAGTTCGGGATCGGTTCAAACCCCGGGTTCATGGTCTCACCTCAGGCAAGTACGCGATCTCGAACAGGACCACGGCCTCGCCCGTGACCCGAAACCGATCCCGCTGGCCATCGTGTGGGGTCAGGACCACGACCTCGGCCGAGTCCCCGTCCTTGAGCCGAGGCACGGCCCACGACTTGATCGCGTCAAACCGGGTCCGGGCGTGGAGGGTCTGCGCCTCTGCCTCGGTCTCGCCCTTGGCCGGGTGCCAGATCTTGTAGGTGGTCAGGTCGTGGGTCATGATCGGGTCCTCGCCTTGACGAGTAGGGCCTCGGCCTTCTCCCACGCCTTGTCCTCGTGACGGAGCATGCCCTTGATCGTGTCCACGTCAAGGCCCGGAATGAGTTCACGCGCGAACTTGAACACGTCCTGTCCCTTGCGCGTGTACCGGTTCGTGGACTGGGGCGCGGGCAGCCGGGCATCGTCCATGGTCACTTGCCCGGTCTCGCCACGGACCGGCTCAGGTCCGGCCCCGATCGGGATCAGGGCGATCTCAGGATCAGGCTCAATCCCAGACGCGATCAGGGCCAGGCTGACCAGGGATGCGTTCGCGCTCAGTCGTCGTTTCATGATCGCGATCCTACTCTTCCTCGCTCATGCACTCAAATAACGCCTTGCCCATGTTCAGCGCGGCCAGAGCGGCCTGTGCCCCGGTCCCGCCCCCGGCCATGGCAAGGGCGGCGCTCGGATCCAAACCGTCCGTTGCCGTCGCCACGGCTATCTTGGCCGTGAGCAGATCCTGGCACTTGCGCTGCATGCGCTCGTCATAGATCAGGGTATAGATCCGCACGTCCCTGGTCTGCCCGATCCGGTCGATCCGACCGTTGGCCTGCCTCGTGATCGTGGGATCGCAGTGCGGGTTCTCCATCCAGATCACGGACGAGAAATAGACCAAGTTATTGAGGCCGGTCTGGACCGTAACCGAGTTGGTGCACAAGATCCTGGCCCCGCGCCCAACCACTTCCTTGTCGATCCATGCCTCTCGCTTGTGGGTCGGGACCTTGTCCGCGTGCAAGGTCACGGTCCGGCCCACGTCCTGGCACAGGCGCGCGTACCTCTCGACCAGGGCCGTGTGCCACGCGAACACGATCACGTTCCGGCCCTCTTCCATCTCCTTTTCCAGGATCGCGATCATGCGCGCTTCCTTGGGCAGGATCACAGACGGGTCCACGCCCGGGGCCGTGGCCACGACCTGCCCGGCCCGGTCCATGATCTGCCCCTGCCCGTCCCGCATCTCGTCCGGGTACTTGATCACGAACTCGCCCGATGCGGCCCGGTCCAGGAACGAGGGCAGCTCGGCCAGCGCCCCGAGCAGGCGTCCGGCCATGTCCTGCACGTACCGGTTCCGCTTGATCTCGCCAAGCAGGGCCGTGCTCAATCCTTGAAATTGCCGGTTCACTTCCTCGTCCATCTCGACGGGGATCAAGAACTCCTCCACCGTGGGCAGGGCCTCGATCATGTCCCCTTTCTGCATCGTGACCGCGACCGGGAGCACGAACCGGATCAGGCCCACGGGCAGGAACCCGGGCGCGTCCCCAAGTTTCTTGTCCTCGGCCATGCCCTTCTCGACACGGTCCGTGGTCGTGCCGTGGTCAAAGGCCCGCTGGCCCTTCTCGTCCTTGACCTGGACCAGGCGCTTGTAATACCCGAACTGACGGCAGAACCGGGTCAGATCCGTGTACTTGTACTCGCGCCGGAACCGCGGGGACAGGGACCAGAGATTGCGGAACAGTTGCTTGGCATACCCGGCCATGAGCGAACCGGAGAGTCCCATGTTCATCGCCCCGATCGCGGTCAGGCGGTGGTAGGCCCGTTCTTGTGCCGTGCCGTCATTATTGTACTCGTGGAACTCGTCCCCGATCACGACCTCGAACAGGTCCTTGTGCGAGCGCGAGATGAGGGACGCGAGCGGGTACCGTCGCAGGCCCGCGGCCTGAAACAGGAACTCGCCACAGGCCCGCTTGTGCCAGAGCGCGAGCGGACGGAGCGCGGACAGGAACTTGTCTACCCATTCCGACCCGCCCACGATCGTGCCCTCGTAATAGACCTCGGCCGAGGTCATGACCGGAGCGACCTTGATCCGGTTCGTGAACGTGCCCGTGCCGTTCCCGGACGCGCTCAGGACCTGACCCGTGAACGCGGCCCGCACCGCCGCGGCCATGGACAGGAAATCGACCCGGTCATAGGTCGAGACCCCGCTGCTCAGGGCCGAGTACATGCGCGCGTGATCGTCCAGATCGTGATCCCGCGCGACCCGGCACAGGTACAGGTCCTGGGCCGGGGTCGTGTTCCGGCCGACGAGCCTGCACAGGATCGCGAGCAGGATCGAGACCCGTTCCAGTTCGTCCGTGGTCGCGACCATGCCAAGCGCCAGCGCCTGCACCGCGCCGACCAGGGCCTCGGCCGCGGGCGTGAGCATTCCGTACGAGGTCTTGAACAGAGCGGGGTGCTGCACTGCCCACGTGAGGAGCCGGAACAGGTCCTTGGAGCCGGGCATGGTCTTGCCCCGGGCCTTGTGCCCGAACCGGAACCGACCGAGGACCCCGGCCCCGAACCCGCCCTTGATCAGGCCCGCGGCCCGGTGCGAGATCTCGATCGCGAGCAGGGCCGGAGGGTTGGCCGGGGTCGAAATGGTCTGTTCACACCTCGTTCTGCGCCGGACCGCGTCCTCCTCGGTCCCGGCCTCGAACTCGGTCCCGCACTTCGGGCACGAGACCTTCCCCGTCCTGTTCCGGGCGTACCCATGCTCATAGCCATGCCCGAGTTTGGCCGTCTCGCGCGTGAGCAGGGCCACGGTCAGACCCGTTCCGGCCACGACCCTGGCCACGGGCTGATCATGGTCCCCGAACAGGGACAGGACCTTGCCGGGCTTGGCTGTGGGCGGGACCTTGATCGGGACCTCGCGCAAGGCCCGGATCCTGACAAGGTCCGCCGGTTCCCGGATCACGACCACGGTCGCGCCCGGGATCACGGCCTGGCACTGGTCCTGCCACGACTTGAGCAGGTGCGGCGGGCACAGAACCAGGGCCGCACGCACGGGCCGGATCGCGGTCTTGCGCGCGCGCCCAAACGCGCGCGAGAGCGATCCCAGGTTCTTGTCCCGGGCCTGCTCGGCCCTTGCCACGGCCTGCCAGGTGCTCTCATAGTTTTGGGCCGCGAGTGCCCACAGAAGGGCCGTGGCGAGCGTGGTCTTTCCCGACCCGATCTCGCCCAGACCGTAAGGGCTCTCGCCCGTGAACGCGATCTTGACCGCGGCCTGAATCGCCTCGCTCTGGGCCGCAAAGGGCGTGCGCAGGGTCTTGGGCAGGACCAGGGCCTCGCCCTTTCGCCGTGGGTCGTGCAGGGCCGGGCAGGCCCGGTCCATGGCCTCGATCAGGCTCTTGCCGTAGCGCAGGAGCAGGTCCGCGATCGACCACTCGGACAGGGACCGCCTCATCGTGGGCTGGTCCGTGTTCTTGAGGATCGCGAACTCGCTCGTGTCGAGGCGCAGGACCACGACATTTAACTTGGGCTGCTGCTGTTCCACGACCGCGGTCGTCTCCCCTTTCTTGTTCTTCTTCTCCTCGACCTTGAGCCAGTCCTTCGTGAACACGGCCTTGAGCAGGAGCGGGCCGTGATCGTGATCTGACCCGAGTTCGTTGGCCACGATCCGCACGCCATTGAACACGCCCGCGCCCATGGCCGCAGCGATATGGGCCTCGCGCGGGCGCATCCCGAGCGGGAACACGCGCGTGGTCATCTCTTCCACGGTCCGGTCATACCCGCTCTGTCCGAGCGAGGACGGATCGACCCGGTCCAAAACCGCGCTCACATTCAAGGCCATGGTCTTGAGCGCGCCCAGACCCGCGGACTGCTCACGCAAGGGGTAAACCCCGGCCTCAGTCCCCAGCGTGGGCATGCCCTCGACAGACCGGGACCAGGCCAGGATCCGCTTTTCCAGATCGCGATCTGGATCATCGAGCGGGAACTTGCGCCTGCGCCCGCACAGGACCACTTGCTTGTACGCGTCAAAGTCCGGGTCCGGGAACCTGTAGCAGCGCACGTCCTCGTACTTGCACGAGATCAGGCGGGCGCTGGCCTTGAGCGCATAGAACGGGACCACGAACAGGAGCACGCCATCGCCCGCGACCGGCACGTCCGCGAACTTGAGCAGAAACGCGTGCTCCATCCGGCCGTGAACGGGATCGGGCTCATAGGGCGGATTGAGAAAGAGCACGTTCATTCCGGGCGGGTCGGTGCCGTACACGCCCGGGACCCAGTTCAGGGTCAGAGCATCACCGTGGACAAGATCGGTCAGGGTCCCGTACCCGGCCTCTTTCCGCTCGCGGGCGCGAAGGGCCTCGAACCGGGTCTGTTCCATTTCGACGAACGAGGGCCTGACATGGATCAGGCCCTTCTCGACCTCGTTCCGGTAGCGCCCACGCTCGCGCCAGTCCGCCCCGAACCAGTTCACGATCAAGGAAAAGAGCGCGGCCCCGTCCCCGGCGCACGGGTCCATGACGTGGTACCGGCTCGGGGTCTTTTTCTCGGACACGTCCGGGAACGTGACCAGGGCAGAAATGGGACCGGTCAGGTGAAGGGGCGTGGCATAATACCCGGCAACGGCTTGTGACTCTATACGGGCCATTTCCGTAGACTTGCACAAGATCCGCCCGTTCCCTAATCGACCCACGGAGGTGCCCATGTCCCGCGTGATCCTGTCCTTGATCCTGCTTTTGTTCTGCTCCTGCTCTGCCCCGGTCTCGGCCCCGGCCCTGCACCGGTCGGGCGGGTCCACGGTCTCGCTCCTTATCTTTGGGGACCAGCGCCCGTCCTGCTCGACCGGGATCTATGCCCCGGCCGTGGGTCTGGTGCAGCGCCAGGTCGTGGCCGAAGCCCCGAACGCGGACCTGGTCATCGCGACCGGGGATTATCTTTGCGCATGGCCCCACGAGCAGGCCAAGGCCCTGGCCCAGCTCCAGACGTGGATGGAGCCGTTCCCGTCCGAGATCTGGCGAAAGACCGTGATCACGCTCGGGAACCATGAGGTCGGCCATCACCAGATCCTGCGCTCGGCCCAGACCTCGACCCTGCCACAGGGCTATGTCGAGATCATGGGCGTGCGCGTGGTCTGGCTCCCGTCCGATGCCGATCTGGCCCACGTGCTTGTGCGGGACTGGCTCGATCAGGCCCTTGACTTCCCCGGCCGTCTGGTCGTGGTCCGGCACGAACCATGGGGCGCTCTGGGCACGCGCGGGGACGGATGGATCCGAGACCGGGTCCGGGCCGCGTCCCCGACCTTGACCCTGCACGGGCACGTCCACACGTGGGCACTCCCAGGCCAGACCGTGGACGGGCAGGTACTCGGCCCGCGCGAGGTCGTGGTCGGGAACGGGGGCGCTCCGTCCGCGCCCTGGTACGGGGTCACGCGCGTGACCCTTGGCCCGGACGGCTCCGTGACCGTGATCGGGGTCGATACCACCGGCCTGGAACGGGACCGGGTCTCTCTGCCCTAGATCCGCTCCTGCCCTGCCCCCAGAGCCCTCCCTGACCCCTCCCCCGACCTGCCAGACCTGACCGCAGCCCAGACCCGGCCTGCGCTAAACCAGGGCCCGTTCTGGGCGTGGTCGCGCCCAAGACCCAGGCCGCGCACAGTCAGCGCCCATTACCCGACCTGACCCTACCTTGCCACACCGCGACCTACCATGACCCAGACCGGACCCGGCCATGACCCCGCACGGGTCCGACCAATCGGGGTCCGTGCAGCCCACGGGTGAACGAGTGAACGCGGGTGAAAATCAGGTCGTTCACCTCTCGTTCACCCGTTCACTCCGATCACTTCCCGTCGGTGACAGGCCCGACCCGATCAGGCCCAGAACCACGGGTGAAAAAGTGAACGGACTTTCTACGCTCTACACACGGAGCACGATCAGGACTAGATCTGCACCCACATGTAGGAGCGTTCTGTCATCGATTTTTGTCCACACATGCATATCCTCGTTCACTTTTTCACTCATGATCTAGGAGAGGATCAGATCAAGAGAATTACCGTCGCTGTGGGGTGTGAGTGATCAGGTGAACGAGAGGTGAAAGTCCAGATTTTCACCCGCTTTCACTCGTTCACCCGTGGGCTGGTCTGGGCCTGATTGGTCGGACCAGTGCGGGTCATGGCCGGGTCCGGTCTAGGTCTGTGGTCGCGCTCGGTTCGGGATCAGGTGCCTGGCCTGGGTCTTGGGCGCGGACGTGCCCAGAACGGGCCCTGGTTTTGCGCAGGACAGGTCCAGGGCGTGGTCAAGGTCTGGCAGGACCCGGGCGGGGTCAGGGCGAACCTGGGAGCAGGGCAGGACGGGTCTGGGCGTGGTCAGGGTCTTGGGCGCGGACGTACCCAGGTCGGGTTCAGGGCAGGGTCAGGTCTGGCAGGTTAGGGAAGGGGCGGGCCGGGGTCAGGACCAGGGCCTAGCAGCCCCCGATCGGTCCAGGCCCTTTGCAGTTCCCGACCATCTGGACCTTGTACGTGATGTCAGACCGGCACTTGGAGCAGGTCTTGGACGTGAGCACGCGCGTGCACCCGGGCATGCCATAGATCGGGAACCTGGTGACCTTGGCATCGCCCTTGAACACGTGCTGCCCTCCACGTGGGCAGGCCCCGGCCTTGGCCTCGTCCTCGTCCACTTCCGGCGCGGGCCGGTCCTTGGACTTGGTCTTCCCCTTGTCCTTGCGCGAGGTCTCGGGCAGGTCGTCCTCGTCATCGTCCTTGGTCGCGCCCAGCACGCCCGGCGCGAGCAGGAGCAGGACCAGGATCATGATCACGGGCTGCCTGGTCAGGCGCACAACCCGGACCAGCAGGGCCTCGGCCGTGCGCGCGGCCCGCACGGTCCAGCGCTCGGGGAAGGGCTCGGCCGCGAGAAAGGACTGGGCATCGCGCTGGACGGCCTCGATCCGGTCTTCGGGCCCGTGCTGGGCGTGGGGGTTGAGCTGGCCAGTGGTCGGGACGGGAGAGTCGGTCACGTGCATGGAATCCTCCGCGGCAATTCTCGCACATGCCCACGAGTGGCCCAAACAAGAACCCTCGCGACCGCGTCCGGCTCAAGGTCCTTGACCCGGCCCGGCCTGACTCGGGCGGGGTCACGCTCGACACCTGGGAGTCTTATACGTTCGAGAACGACCTGTTCACGCCCGCCGACTCGTTCTCGTTCCGGCTGGGCCTGACCCGCCCGACCGGGCGCCGGCTCACGGCCGAGTACCTGGACAAGATCCGGGACCTGCTCAAGCCTGACACGGTCGTGCGCCTGACCATCGGCGATCAAGAGATCGCGGCCGGCACCGGGATCATTGATGACTCGTTCGTGCACGCGGACCGAAGCGGGGGCGCGTTTGTGGACGTGTCCGGGCGCGATGGCATGTCCCTGCTCCAGGACAACGTCGCGAGCCAGAAGTTGACCATCTCAGGGGCCCAGACCCTGCCCACGATCGCGGACGCGGTAGTCGCCAAATACCGTGGGCATGGCCTTGACTGGGCCGTGCTCTCGGACAACGCCTCGAACCGGAACATCCTCACGGGCAAGGTCCAGCCCCTGGTCCCGCGGTTCGGGCAGATCGGGAGCAAGGTCAGGCTCGGGGGCAATGTCGAGGTCCCGATCACGTCCCGTGCGGCGCAAAAGATCCCGGTCTCGGTCGATTTCTTTCGCCAACCCTTTGAAGAGGCCCGCCCGCACATGGGCGAGTATGAGTACGAGTTCCTGGACCGGCATGCCCGAAACGTCGGCGTGATGATGTGGATGGACGAGGCCGGGAGCCTGGTCTTCTCCCAGCCTGACTACTCTCAGTCCGCGATCTTCAAGTTCTACCGGTTCTTGCCGGGGCAGAACGCGATCAAGAACAACATCTTGAGCGGGGGCGTGCGCAGGAACACGGCCAACTCTGCGACCACGGTCAAAGTGATCGGTCATGCCGAGGGCCGCGAGGAAATGCGCACGCAAGTGGTCCATACCGAGACCCTGGACCCGCGCGTGTTCCAGGCGGTGCTCAGGACGGGCGGGGATCTGGTCGATGCCTTTAGCTCGGCCGTGGTCTCGACCCCGACTGGTACCAAGCGTGTGCTTCGGCCCCGGGAAACGGTCGAGAGCGTGACCACGTTCGGGAACTACTCATGGCCCCGGGCCAAGGTCGTGCGCGATGCCCACGCGAAGGACAAGACCCGTGCCCAGCACGTGGCCCGGCGCGCGATCTCGCGCGCGAACACGAACCTGGTCACGCTGGAGTACGAGGTCCAGGGCTATGAGCAAAACGGGTACGTGTTCGCGCCCGATACCGTAGCCTATGTCGAGGACGAGATCGGGGGCGTGCGGGGCGAGTTCTATATCACGGGCCGGACCCTGAAGAAGGACCGCCGGAGCGAGACCACGACGGTGAAAATGGTCCCGGTCGGGGCGATCGTGCTATGATCATGAGCGAGGAGATTCCCATGAGCACGGCCAACATTGACGGGCGCACGGTCGAGACCGACGAACAGGGCAGGCCCTTGACCGTGGACGTGATCCTGGCCAAGGGCTCGATCTACAAGCCCGGGTACGTGGACCTGTGCACGGACCTGTTTCGGACCTTGCTCAGCACCCGGGGCAAGCGCCTAGCCCTGTTCGAGATCAAGATCAATGCCGAGAGCGAGATGATCGCCCGGGCCGTGGTCCTGCGCGGGTCCACCAAAGAACAGACCTCGGCCGAGATCTTGCGCGTGGCCTACCATGATCAGGATCCGCCCACAGCGAGTGGCCTCGGACAAAGGACAGCCCCATGACCATCGGCATTCACAAGATCAGAACCGCGGGGTCGGAGCCCTATCAGATCCCGATCGTGGCCCTGGAGCGGAAGAACGTGCCTGGGCAAGGGGCGTGGTCAAGGCACGTTTCGGCCGCGGTAGAGAACCTGCTCTTGCCCGGGGACCCGTCGTTCATGATCGGTGGGATCGAGGTAAAGCCTGATTGTGTGATCGTGAACATGTACGTGATCGAGGGCCAGAGCCTGAGCGATATTGAGCAGTTCGTGCTCAATACCATTGCCAAGGGAGTGAGACCATGAGCAAGAAAAAGAGTGAGACCGGTGCTGAGACGATCGAGATGGTGGCCGAGCCCGAGGCCCCGACCCCGATCGTGCCAGCCCCAAGCGAGAGCAAGAACGAGACCCCGACCCCGATCGTGCCCGAGCGCAAGGCCACAGAGGTGGTCGTGGCCACGTTCGACCCGGCCCGGCCCGCGCACCAGACCATGATCGAGGGCGTGCTCGCGAACCTGCGCGAGGCCGGGGAGCGCATGGAGCATGAGGTGATCAAGAGCGCGACCGAGATCCTGGTCCGGTCGTTCACGGCCAGCGTCGAGCAGATCCTGTCCGCCGCGTGGGCTGGTCAGGCCCCGCCCGCGTGGATGGGCCTTAGCAAGACCGAGGGCTGAGGGCACGGCCATGGCCACGATCGACGACGTTCAGATCGGAGTCCAGATCACGGCCATGGCCGAGGACGGGCGGTCCTGCACACTGACCACGGACGATGATGGTCCCGCCGCGCCGAACGTGCGCGTGAACCAGCAAAACGGGGTAAGGAACCGCCCCTACCGGACCGCGGACGCGATCGCGGTCCGCAACGGGAACCTGTTCGAGGTCTTGCAGTTTACCGAGTACGGGGTCGTGGACGCGCTCCGTCCTCTTGAACTGGGCGAGACCCAGGTCTTTAGCACCGGGCCGACCCCGAACCAGATCCGGGTCAAGGACAGCGGGATCGACCTTGGCACGGTCGCGGCCTTTAACGAGGCGACCAAGGAAACGACCCTGGGCGGGAAGCTGATCGGGCTCGGGGATGCTGTGTTCGGGGGCGATATCAGCTATGACCACGATCAACCAAACGGTCCCGTGCCCACGGTCCTTGCCTGGTTCATTGCCGGGAGCGCGACCCCACCGATCGTGGTCGGGAATGATGCCGGGTTCATCGTCAAGTTCTCGAACCCGCTCCAGGCCGTGGCGACCGGGGTCATGATCGCGACCTTGCAGTTCCATCGCGCGTACGCGATCGATCCCGCCGCTGTGGGTCAGTGCACGAAAGGCCCACAGCGGAGCGGGAAACTGGGCGTGGCCGCGTCGGCCTCGACCATTGTCCTCACCTGGGATGACTCGACCTCGATCGCGCAAGGGTCCACGTCGGAATTTACCGTGCACGTGCGAGGGCTGTGATCATGAGCGCGAACAATCGGTTCTACATCGACCCGGTCAAGAAAGACTGGGTCCTGTACCTTGGCCAGCCCAAGCAAGATGACTCGGTCATGAGCGAGGCGTTTTACCTGCTGGACCTGCAACGGGGCAGTGCCAGCGCGTTCCCGGACTGGGGCTCGCGCCTGCACACGATCAAGAAACTGACCGCGAACGTGCAGAGCGAGGCCAAGGCCATGGCCGAGGAAGCGCTCGCGCCCATGATCGCGGACCGGCGGATCCAGAACCTGACCGTGGTCGTGAACCGGCCCACGCCCACATATCTGGAGATCATCTGCTCATGGCCACGAACCGGGGCCACGGGCCAGACCGTGATCAAGAAACTTCTGACTCTGGGTTGATCGGGATCAGAGCTGGGTTAGGACCTTGGGCCGGTTCTGACCCTGACCCTGATCCGACCCTGAACTGGTCTGACCCCGGCCTTGACCCCGGCCTGATCCTGATCCGACCCTGACCTCTCTCCCGGCCTGATCCTGATCCGCCCCCGCCCGCTCACGCCCCGGGACGGCCCCTTCCCGGGCGCCGGACCGGAGCGGGGCGGATCTCGGGCAGGGTCTGGACGGGGTCTGGCTTGGCCTGTGGGGCGCTCTGGACCGGGGCGGGGGCCGCGGGCACGGCCGGGGCGGGGGCGGGCTCCTGCGCAGGCGCAGGGCCGATCCCGGGCAGGGTCTTGACCTCGGTCAGGTCTGGGGCCGCGGCCTTGACCCTGGCCTTCTCGCGCTCGCCCACGGCCTTGATCAGGATCTCGGACACGAACACGGGCAGGTGCGGGATCACGCCCCGCAGGCCCGGGGCGCAGGTCTTGATCCGCCAGGCCGGGGGGCGGGCCAGGAACACGTCCTCGCCCAGGTACGCGTCCGGGGGCACGATCTGGAACTGGACCACGTCCGCGGCCACGGCCATCTCTGCGTGCTCGCGCGTGACCGGCTCGGACAGGTTCTTTTGAAACATCAGGGTCCCGTACGTGCCGTCGAGTCGGCCCTTGCCCACGTACAGCACCTTCCAATCCTGGCTCATGATCTCCTCCTCCCTGAGAGTTGACCATGGCCCTCTTATCCGGGCAAGATCGGTCCATGCGCACGACCGCCTGCAATCACCAGTACGAGATCGCGATCGGGATCCTGATCATGACCCTGCTCATGCCCTTGATCCTGGTCGTGAACCTGCTCCTACATCCGGCCCCGGCCCCGCACCTGTGCATGGCCGCGGACTGGCCCATGATCAAGACCAGGTCCTGTGCGCGCGGCCTGACCTCGGGCGGAGTGTGCCTGTGAGGAGGTGGATCTTGATCTTGCTCCTGTGCCTGCACGAGCCGCGCCGGACAGGATCAAGGTCTGGTCCTGACTTTGGCCAGGATCCGCCCTCGATCTTCTGGCAGGTTCTTGTCCACGACGTGGGCCGTCCATGACCCCGACCCATGCCGAGATCGTCGCTGCACTGCGCAAGGAACTGGCCGAGCAGGAGACGATCTCGCGCGATCGATTGCCGCACTGGGACGGGAGCATGACCCCGGCCGAGCAGGACCGGTTCCGGCGCGCGGTCCGGGGCGCTCGGAACGCGAGCAGGCTTAAGACCGTGCTCGGGCACCTGAAAGCGCTCTGGCCCAAACAGTTCGAGACCACGAAAGGCCCACGATCATGATCAAGATCCTGCTCCTGTCCCTGCTCCTGCCCTTGACCGGGTGCCCGGAATTGCTCACGCTGGTTCTCGAACGGCCCCCGAACGAGACCACCCACGCGGAGGACGCGGCCAGCGCCCGGTGCGCGCTCCTGGCCACGGACACGCGTTCGTGCGGGACAAAGATCGCGGCCCCGCCACGGGTCAAGGTGGAACCGGGCCAGACCCTGCACATCCGTGGGCAGGCCAAGGTCGGGATGGACGACGATGATAACGTGGTCGTGGGCAGGCCCAAGATCGTGCGGGTCTGGTTCGAGGGAGAGGACGAGGAATAGAACAGGGGCGCGACCATGATCACGGTCGCGCCCCTTTCGCGCTTGGGTCAGACCGCGATCACGCTCAGGCGATGACCCCGTACCGCGCCGCCGCGGCCTGCTTGCCCTTGATCCCGAACGCGCCGGTCCAGGTGACCATGCTCTCCTCACCATCGAACTCGCGGGCGGGGCCGAGCGCCTTCACCTTCCACCCCATGATCGGCTCGCCGGCCATGTTCCGGTACTCGCCGTTCTGACGGTCCAGGACCTGTCCCTCGAACCCGGACGCGCTCGGGGACCCGTTTGCGACCCCGAAGAAGCCCTTCTCCGAGTTCATGTTGACCACGAACAGGTGATGGCTCGGGTTCCCGTTCAGGTACGCGGTCGGGAGGAAGTCGGTCTGGAGCACGGGCATCCCACGGTAGGTCTGGAGCACGGCCCCGCCTTCCATGGTGATCTCCTTGAAGGTCACGCCCCCGCCCAGGCGCCCGCGCGCGAGCAGGCCGTTGAACAGGTCCGAGTGCAGGACGACCGCACACTCGGGCGCGATCCAGAACTTGCCCATCTTCGAGATCAGGGCATCGATCATCTCGTAGCTGATCTTGTCGCCGTTCACGGCATCGACCGGGGCCACGAGCTGGGCCGGGTCCACGAGCGAGATCAGGCCATCGGGCTGCGGGGTCGTGGCCGAGAAGACCAGGTTCGCGTGCCCGTCCGCCGCCGGCAGGGCCGCGGTCGAGAAGGTGATGGTCAGGTGCTCCTTCTTGCTCCGCAGCGTGTACGGACCGCCGTTCGCGGCCACGACCACGGGGGTGCCGTAGTCCTGATCACCCGGGGCGCGGAACGAGAGCGCGGAGGTGGCCAGGTCGAACTTGATCGAGCCGGTCTGCCCGTCCACGTTCTGGCTGAAGTACGCGCCCGGCACAATCGCGCCGTTCACGTTCGCGGCCACGACCCCGCCACCGGCCTGGATCGTGCACACGTCGGTGGCCACGCCGTTGATCGCGGCGCGGGCCACGTCACGGGCGAGATCGGTGATCGCCTCCGTGATCTGGACGCTGGCCTGGTCGAACGGATCGCTCATGTTGTCCTGCACGTACGCGGGCATGGCGAACTTGTTCACGATCTGCGCGAGCTGCACGCTGATCGGCGTGGTCTCGACGGTGTCGTACTTCTGCACGAGCTGACCGGGACGGACCCAGTTCGCGCGGACCTCGCCCTGGCGCCGCGAGTAGGCGTGGGAGTTGGCCGAGTTCGGGCGCTCCCACTTGATCAGGCGATAGAAGTAGTCCGTCACGGTCACGGTCTGAAGGATCGCGCTCCCGACCTTGTAGTTGGTCCGCTGACGCGCCTGCTGAAGGGTAAGACCCGGCATTGTTCACTCCTCTCATGGTCCTGACCGCGATCCCGAAACGGGCAAGCACCCGCTCATCTCACGGCCGATTTATCACTTTCGAGAACCAAAGACCGAGGCGAGCGCGTCTGACATCTGCTCGACCGGGCTCATGTCCTCGATCTTCACCTGAGAATTGCGCGAGCGCCCGCCCATGTTGTCGCGCAGGACCCCGGGCCCGCTCACGGGCGCGGGCACCAGCTCGTCCGACTCCGCGGTCCCGGCCCAGCGCTTGGCCCCGTCCGAGATCGAGATCTCCTTGACCCGATCCTCCTCGAACTCCGCGTCCGGGTCCGTGATCACGTACCGCGCCCGCCCGCCGTCGATCTTGACCTGCCCGTCCTCGATCATGGTCCGCGCCAGGAGCTTGGCCGCGGTCTTGGGGAGACCCGGCTTGGCCTCGCACAGGGCACCGGTCAGGTTCTCGATCGCGATCCGCTTCTGCTCGCTCTTGAGCGCTTCCTCTTGCAGGCGCTTGGCCTCGGCGCTGGCCTTCTTCTGATCCGCCAGTTCTCGTTCCAGCTTCTCGCGGTGCTTGCGCTCGCCTTCGAGCAGGCCCTGGACCTCAGGGGACAGGTCCTTGAGCGAGATCTGGGCCACGGTCTCGACCAGGGTCTTCTGCTCGCCCTTGTCCTTGCCCTTGTCCGCGCCCTCAGCACCGCCACTGCCCGCGGCCTTGGCCTTGGCCTTCTCCTTCTCGGCCTCGGCCAGGGCCTGCGCGGCCTGGTTCTTGATCGCGATCTCGATCAGGGACTGGATCTTCTCCGCCGTGGGCATGCCCTCGCGCAGGCCCTTGACCTCGGCCGCGAGCTTGTCCGCCTCCGCGATCTTGGCATCGGCTTTGCGCTTCTCGTCGCGCCGGACCTTGGCCATAGCCAGGTCCATGTCAGCCTGCGTGAACTTGCGCTCGGCCGCGCCCTCGGTCTTGGCCTTCTCAGCAGCGATCTCTTCGTCGGTCGGCATGGTCGTGTTCTCCTGTGACCCGGTTCGTCCGGTTCCCCGGCATGGCACTCGCCGATGCTCGGGTGCGGTGCAGGATAATTGTCACAGGCGTGGGCGGATCTAGATCTGGATCGGGCAAGAACAGGCGCAATCTATGGCGGGCTCAGATCGGGGGCAGGGCAAAAGAAAGGCCCCGGTCAAGCACACAGGTCTTGACCGGGGCCTCGGGAACGTCGGGTCAGATCAGTTCTTCCAAACGATCAGTTCCTCCAGGACCGCGGCGTCGGTCGTGGCCTGGCTCCAGGTCGCGGTCACGGTCACGTCCTGCGCGGTCGCGGTCGCGATGGTCAGGGCGCCGAGCGGGGAGCCGTCCCGGGTCGTGGCGGTGCCGATCACGCCGGCCACGTACAGCGACACCAGCGAGGCCGTGGTCGCGGACAGGACCTTCATGGTGATGTCGAAGGACACGCACGAGTCCGCGGCGTAGTCGGTCGCGGCCACGCTCAGGACGGCCAGGGCCCCGTACTTGACCTTGGTCGCGAGGGTGTCCGTGGTCGCGCCCACGGTCACGCGCACGCGCCCACGGATGTGCAGGACATCGCCCGCGCGCAGGGCACCGGCCGGGACGGTCACCTTCTGGTCGTAGGCCGCTTCCACGGCCCCGGACAGGGCCGCGCTGATGGCCGGGATCGCGCCGATCAGGCCCGCGCTGGCGGTGGCCCCGGCCGCGCCCGCGGGCACGCCGCGCAGGACCAGGATCCGGGTCGTGGACACGGCCGGGCCGAGCGGGATCACGGCGCTGCCCACGGCGGGGTAGGTGCTGTCACCGCTCTTGGCCGGGAGCCCGTCCGAGCCAACCACGTACATGCTGCCCGCGGTGAAGCCCGAGCCCAGGATCTCGCTCGCGCCCTGGCACAGGACGAGGCAGGTCGTGTCCGAGAGCTTGACCAGGATCTGACCGATCGAACCGGTCTTGCTCTGGGTCGCAGGATCGACCGAGGCCACGGTCGGGGCATCGTACGTGGACGAGTAGCCGGTCACGTACACGCTGGCGTTCTGCTTGTCCGCGGACAGGCAGACCGCGGGCAGGATCTGGTTCTGACCGAGGGCCAGCCCGTCGTGCCGGAGCACGTTCAAGAACTGGGGCTGGAACGCGGGCGCGGCACCAGCACCGCCCTCGGGCTTGAGGAAGTACAGGTCAAGGGCCTGCGTCAAGATCTTTGCGGCGCTCATCGTTTGCTCCTGTAAGGGGTCATTCGCATGTGCCAGAGAATTGTCACGAACCGGGTGCGCCGGGCACGTCCGCGCGCCAGGTCTGGATGTACTGCTGCTCGGCCTGCTCGACCTTGACCGTGGACGGGCGCTGCACGTCATCGGCCGGGGTCTTTTGGTCCGCGACCGGGGCCGGGAGCGGGAACTTCTTGTCGCTGAGCAGGTCGATTTCCTTGTCGATGCTCAGGTACTCCGCCGTGGGCAAATCCGGGTTCAAGGCCCGGTACGTGCGCTTGATCAGGGACGCGGCCCCGCGGGGACCGATCGGCATGTCCAGGCTCTTGAGCGTGTTATCGATCTGCTGGTCCAGGGCCGCGGCCTGGTACTCGCGCTTGCGCCGGACCATGCCCTGAGCAAGGACGCCATCGGGCAGGCGCAGGATCTTGCCCACGAGACGGAAGATGCTCATCTCCCAGGCATCGATCCGTTCCGCGACCTCGGCCAGGATGTTGTTCGTCTGCACGAACCGCATGCGCATGGCCTCGGCCTTCTCCGCGACCTTGCGCTCGCCCCGGTCGATCAGGGCGTTTCTGTAAATGTCGTCCAGGATCGCGTTGATCCGGTACTCGTACACTTCCGCGATCTCCATGGGCGGGGAAATGTACCGGGTGATGCCCTTGCTCTCTCCGTCCTCGATCAGGGCATTGGACGCGCCCACGTGGATGGTCTGGGTCTCGATGTCCTCGGCCGTTCCCGGGATGACCAGTTGCGCGAAATTGGCCTTGCGCAAGTGATCGTCCAGCTCGCTCAGGCGGTTATAGAGCGCGCGGGCCAGGGTCGCGATCGTGCAGATCTGGGGCAGACCCGCGATCGAGCGGTTGTCGGACATGGGCGTTTTCCAGCACAGGACCGTGCACGGGACCTCGCCCAGCTCGTTCGGCCCCTCGCCATGCTCGATGATCCGGTCCTGATACTGCCCGCCCATGCCCGTGTCCCCGCCAAGGAGCACGTCCCAGAACTCCCACGAGTTCTTGGTCCAGATCGTGATCCGCTCCTTGGTCTGCTTGGGATCGAGCATGCTCTTTCGGGGCAGTTCCTGGTAGGTGCCGAACTTGATCCCGGTCAGGGACCCGTCCTCGCCCACGTCGTAGTCATAGATCTGGTGCGGCCAGAGCAGGAGCACGCGCGGGGACGCGCCCAGGCGCTTGGCCTCGGCCATGTTCTTGCCCGGGTCTGCGGGCGGGGCCACGATCGCGAACACGCGGCCCACGACCTGCGCCCGGCGCAGGCCCTCCTTGATCAGGCCCCGCATGTGCATGCCGAGGCCGTTGACGTTGTTCATCCACGTGCCGAGCAGGCCGGGCAGGTTCTCGCGGGTCGCGTCCTCTGCCGTGAGAAAGGCGTTGGTCAGGTCCACGATCGGTTCGATCGGGTTTGGGTACACGGACGAACAGACCCGGTCGTTGTAGTCGCGCGTGTCCTCGTTCCGGTGCGCCTCAAGGTAGGACCAGTTCTGGACCCCGTAATCCCCATAGTACGTGGACCAGTCGCTGTACTCGTACGCGTCCCGGCCCCAAAACGGCGCGCTCGGGACCGGCACCCGGCCGTTTCTGAACCCGCCCCCGCCCGTGTACGAGTCGATCCAGAACCGGTGCAGGCGCGTCTCTTGTTCGTAGTCAGACCGGACCAAGCGCAGCTTGTCGATCAAGCGTCGCTCTGAGTCCGTGGGCATGAGAGTGAGGGACGGGATCATGGGGAAGAATTGCTAGATCAGGCGCCGAACACGATCCAGTCCTCGCCGCCTTACTTGGCAGGTCCAGGATCGACACAGCCAACGCCCACCATCGGTGCTCCTGTCACTGGATTAGGCCCTGCGATGGTCTGGCCGCAGACCTGCCCTTTCGCCTTACAGACCTCTTGGTCGCAGCCCAGGATATTGTCACCGCCGCAGCCCGCGAACCCCAAGAGGACCAGAACCAGCATGATCGTTTTCATTTCGTCACCTCTCTTGTCTTGCTCAGCTCTTGTCTTGCTCAGAACTCAACCCAGTCCGACCCGCACAGTTCCAGCGTCAACGCCCGTCTGGGCGCGATCGTGATCGAGGTCTCGCCGTTCACGGTCTGGGGCGAGAGCGGGGTCCAGGTCGCGTCGGCACTGCCCTGGTTAACGATGCAGTAGCGTGTCCCGGACGGGGGCGCGGGCGGCACCACGGGCGGGCCGGTGAGCATTTGCGGGACAGTGCCGGTCAGCCTGTGCGTCGTTCCGCTATCTTCCGTCAGGAACGCGTAGGTAGATGCACTGATATTTTTCTGCGAATGGAACACGGCAATCTCCTTACGGCGCGGCCAGAATTGGGGCAATACCGTAGACACCATTACCAC
>ERZ650308.196-NODE-196-length-34346-cov-4.779942_pt1 | contig 34346 bp, 22 predicted proteins | sample MGYA00376244_ERZ650308 | MGnify/ENA primary metagenome ERZ650308 (study PRJEB26733, sample SAMN07839295) | wastewater metagenome | biome: small river; feature: stream; material: water | place: USA: North Carolina | collected 2016-04-26 ... | reverse complement strand
CGACCCATTCCTTGGGATGGTGAGAAAGGATTGTTACCCGGACGAGATACCGGACGAGGAATTCCCATTCCCTGTGCAGATGCGAATGGGTTGTTACCTGGACGAGGAATTCCAGGTGTTGAAGAAGGTGCAGCCGGCGCAGCCTTTGGCGCTGGCGCAGCTGGAGCAGGAGCGGCAGGTGCCTGAGCTGCGGTTTCTTTAACTGCAGCCTTAGGTGCCTTTGGTGCCGGAGCTTCAGCTACAGCAGGAGCAACTGATTCGGCCGGGGCGTTATCGGTGGTTGCTTCTGATTTTGCAGCGGCCTTTTTAGCAGGAGCTTTTTTCGCTGCTGTTTTTGAAGTTGAACCGCTCGATTTTGCCGCTTTTACTGGCTTTTTAGCTGTTTTAGCTGGCTTTTTCGATGCTGATGTAGATTTCTTTTTCATTTATTTCAACCCTTTCGTTAATTGTTAAGTCTTGGACAAACTCCAATTTGTTCGCCAAAATTTCGGCGCAAATATAATTTAAATTATTATTTATTGAACCTTTAATAAATTCATTTTCAGCCACCACCACATTTATGCGGTCAGTTACCTCAAATCCCTTATCTTTTCTTAAATTTTGAACTCGGTTTACCAATTCACGGGCAATTCCTTCAGCCTTTAACGTTTCAGAAATTGTGCTATCCAATGCAACAGTTAAACTTCCTTCAGAAGCAACTAGCCAGCCAGGGATATCTTGTGCGGTAATTTCAAAATCTGATAAATCTAAACTAATTTCAACACCATCAATAAATCCATTCCATCCTTTATTGCTTTCAATTGTTGCAATCGTTTCATTGGTAAAATCTTTCACCAACTCTGAAATTGCTTTCATTTGTTTGCCGTATTTTGGACCTATTGTTTTAAAATTAGGTTTGATGCTTTTCACCAACATGCTATTTCCTTCTTCTAACAATTCTAATTCTTTCACATTGACTTCTGATAAAATCAATTCTTTTACATGTAAAATATTGTTTGCAAAAGACTTATCTAAAATAGGAACCATGATTTTTTGTAAGGGCTGGCGAACTCTAATTTTCTCTTTTTTACGCAAGCCTAAAACCAAGGATGAGGTGCGTTGTGCAATGTCCATTTGTGCTTCAAGCGCTTCGTTGATGCATGTTTGATTCACTTGAGGGAAATCAGCTAAATGTACCGATGCCACTGCAAAACGTTTTGTCACAGAATTTAAGTCGTTGAACAATTGATCCATGAAGAAAGGAGCAATTGGAGCGCCTAAAATTGAGATGGTTTCCAAACAAGTGCACAAAGTTTGGTATGCCGATAATTTGTCTTGTGCGTCGTCACTTTTCCAGAAGCGTCTTCTACACAAACGAACGTACCAATTTGACAATTGATCAGTAACGAAATCTTGAATTAATCTTCCAGCTTTTGTTGGTTCAAATTCAGCAAACGCTCCATCAACATCTTGAATTAATGAATGTAATTTCGAAAGAATCCATCGGTCAATTTCTGGACGATTTGCCAAATCAATTTCTTTTTCAGAGTAATCAAATCCATCAATATTGGCATACAATGAGAAGAAAGAATACGTATTGTAAAGCGTACCAAAGAACTTACGTTGAATTTCTGTAATTCCGTCTAAATCAAATTTTAAATTGTCCCAAGGTTGTGCATTTGTAATCATGTACCAACGTGTAGCATCAGCGCCATATTTATCAAGCGTTGAAAACGGGTCGATTGCATTCCCAAGTCGTTTTGACATTTTTTGACCGTTTTTATCCAAAACGAGTCCGTTTGAAATCACGTTTTTATACGCTACAGAATCAAACACCATGGTTGCAATTGCATGTAACGTATAAAACCAACCTCTTGTTTGATCAACACCTTCAGCAATGAAATCTGCTGGATATGATGTTTGGTTGTCAATCAATTCTTTGTTTTCAAACGGATAATGCCATTGTGCATACGGCATTGAACCAGAGTCAAACCAAACATCAATTAAATCACTTTCGCGTTTCATCGGTTTACCTGATGGTGATACTAAGGTAATTTTATCCATGTAATTTTTATGGAAATCAATGCTGTCGTAATTTTCTTTTGAAAAATCGCCCACTTTAAAATGTTCGAATGGGTTGCTAGACATAAAGCCTGCATTTACAGCTTTCGCACATTCATTTTTAAGTTGTTCAGCAGATGAAATACACATGCGTTCATCTCCTTCTTCAGTTGACCAAATTGGAATTGGAATACCCCAATAGCGAGACCGCGATAAGTTCCAATCATTAACATTTTCTAACCATTTACCAAACCTACCAGAACCTGTAGATTCAGGTTTCCAGTTGATTGTTGTGTTTAAGTCCATCATTCGGTCTTTCACATCTGTTACGCGAATGAACCAAGAATCTAGTGGATAATATAAAACTGGTTTATCAGTTCTCCAGCAATGTGGGTAGCTGTGAACGTATTTTTCAACTTTAAACGCTTTGTTTTCTGTTTTCAATAAAATAGCTAGCTCAACATCTACCGACTTCTCTGGTTTTTCTTGATCAGTGTAGTAATCATTTTTCACAAATTTCCCAGCAAATTCAGCCATTTCTGGTCTAAATTTCCCTTGTAAATCTACTAATGGAACTAGGTTTCCTTTATCGTCTTTTACCAACATTCCTGGCACACCAGCCTCTGCGGCAACACGTGCATCATCTGCTCCAAAAGTAGGGGCAATGTGTACAATACCGGTTCCATCTTCTGTGGTAACAAAATCTCCTCCGATGACACGAAATGCTTTTTCAGGGTGTTCAGCTGGAACAGTATACGGTAACAATTGTTCGTATTCGATTCCAATTAAATCTTTTCCTTGGCATTCATTGATGATACGAAATGGAATTTTATTTGAATTAATTGAGCTTACAAATTTGACATATTCTTCTATTTCAATTGAATCAAATAATTCTGAAATAGTTTTAATAGATGTGTTTTTAGTATTTTTATTTAGTGTATAATTAATAAAATCAAAAGCTTCATCACTTTCAAAATAACCTTTTCCGAACTGATAATTCACCAAGTTTTTTGCTAAAATTACGGTGATTGGTTCAAACGTATATTGATTATACGTTTCAACAGTTACGTATTCAATTTTAGGACCAACGCACAATGCAGTATTTGAAGGCAATGTCCACGGAGTAGTTGTCCAAGCTAGAAAATATTTATTTTCATTTTTAACCTTAAACTGTGCTACAACTGTAGTGTCTGTAACGTCACGATAGCAACCAGGCTGGTTCAATTCATGCGAAGACAAGCCAGTTCCTGCAGCCGGAGAATAAGGTTGAATGGTATAACCTTTGTACAATAAATTCTTTTCAAATAATTGACCAATTAACCACCAAACAGATTCCATGTATTTAGAATCATAGGTAATGTATGGGTCTTCCATGTCGACCCAATAACCCATTTTCAGCGTTAAATCGTTCCAAATATCGGTATAGCGCATGACAGCTTCCTTACAAGCTTTGTTGTAATCTTCAACAGAAATTTTTGTTCCAATATCTTCTTTAGTAATTCCAAGTTCTTTTTCTACGCCTAATTCAACAGGTAATCCATGCGTATCCCAACCTGCTTTTCGTTTTACTTGAAATCCTTTTAATGTTTTGTAGCGGCAAAAAATATCTTTAATAGCACGACCCATAACGTGGTGAATACCAGGTAATCCATTGGCAGAAGGCGGACCTTCAAAGAAAATAAAAGGTGTTTTTCCTTCACGTGTAATGATAGATTGTTCAAAAATCGCTTCTTTTTGCCATTTTTCTAACACCATTTTCGCCACATTTGGCAAATTTAAACCTTTGTATTCTGGATATTTGTTTGTCATGCTATTGATCAATTGAGCTTGTAAAGATAGAAAATAAGCGATTAATATTTAAGGTTTCTAACTCAAGACTGTGAAAAAGGAAAAAATAAAAACAACTTTTAACAAATCTTTTTACTTTTAGTGCAACACAAATTGAAATTAATACGTTAAAGGAACAAAAAATAGAATATGAAAAAACAGACCATTGTCTTATTAGCCGCTAGTGCTTTTAACTTAACCGCTCTTTTTGCTCAAGAAGCAACACCAACAAAAACGGATAAAAAATGTTCGTTTCACATCACTGAAGTTCAATTGCAAAACGGTTTTCAACTAAACCCTATGCCACACACGAATTTACTTGATTTTCAAGCAATGGCTCCAAATTCTGCCTTGTTAGCAACAGATTTTTCTTCATTTTCATTGGCAAATCGCCAAGCAACGGGAGGCTCATTTCACGCCTTATCTGTTGGAATAAAGTTTAAGAAAAGTAATCCAACGTTACGTTTAGGAATTGCTTATTTAATGAATAACAATTTAAACATGGCATATGAAAAAGTTATTAAATATGCATATGACACTTTAACATCATCACAAACAGGCACACAAACAATTTTAACCCATGATTCGTTGTACCGATACTCAATGACCAATCTTTCTAAGCAATTGCGTTTGGATGCAGCGTTGATTTTCAGAACGAATGAATCCGCTAGATGGTCATTGTATGCTGGAGTTGGCGCAAGTTTAGGTTATACAATTGAATCAACAACGCGTATTGATTATACGATTGAAAATATGGACCGTCCTAAATCCAAAGAAAACACAATTGACTCACGTCAAACAGAAATTTTTGAAAATAAAAACTATTTGACATCATCGATTTATGCGCCACTAGGAATAGATTTTAGAATTGGTAAAAAACGTGAATTCTGGAAACACCTTCATTTAACCTATGAATTAAAACCATCGATTAATTTTGTTGCAATACCAGAAATAAAAACAGTTACTGTCGTTGGGATGGTTTCAACAGGAGGCTTAAGATATACGTTTTAAATAAAAAACAAAATTTCATACAAAGGCTTGAGTTATTCAAGCCTTTTTTCGTTTGAAAAGGTTTATAAATTTCTAATATTCCTTGAAGTGAAGCCTAAAATTCTGTGTATCTTTGTGAAAAATTTAGAGCAAAATGGCAGACTTTTTTTACCAAGATCCGTATCCAATTTTATCAGATAAAACGGAATACCGCAAAATTTCTTCAGACTATGTAAAAGTAGAAAAATTAGGTGATCGTGAAATTCTTACAATCGATCCAAAAGCTTTGGAAGTATTGACGCAAGAGGCGATGAGTGATGTTTCTTTTTATTTACGCCCTTCACATTTGCAATTATTGAACAACATCTTAGAAGATCCTGAAGCGACCGACAACGATCGTTTTGTAGCGTATAATTTATTGCAAAATGCGGTTGTTGCAGCTGAAGGTCAATTGCCTTCATGCCAAGATACAGGAACTGCTATTGTCATGGCTAAAAAAGGAGAGAATGTATTTACAGGTGTAGATGATGCCATTCCAATTTCAAAAGGAATTTTTAACACCTATCAAGAACGTAATTTGCGCTACTCACAAGTTGTTGCATTGTCTATGTTCGACGAAAAAAATTCAGGTTCAAACTTGCCAGCTCAAATTGATATTTACGCCAAAAAAGGCAATTCTTATGAATTCTTGTTTTTAGCAAAAGGAGGCGGCTCTGCTAATAAAACCTTCTTATATCAAAAAACAAAATCATTGTTAAACGATGCTTCTTTAGAAACGTTTATCCGTGAAAAAATCATGGATTTAGGAACGGCTGCTTGTCCTCCTTACCATTTAGCATTAGTTATTGGAGGCACATCTGCAGAAGCCAATTTAGCCGCTGTCAAAAAAGCATCAGCAGGTTATTTTGATCAATTGCCTACTGAAGGAAACATGGGTGGGCAAGCATTTCGCGATTTAGAATGGGAAAAACGTGTTCAATTAATCTGTCAAGAAAGTCAGATTGGTGCTCAATTTGGAGGAAAATATTTCACCCATGATGTACGTGTGATTCGTTTACCTCGTCATGCAGCCTCTTGTCCTGTAGGATTAGGAGTTTCTTGTTCAGCGGATCGAAACATCAAAGCAAAAATCACTAAAGAAGGTTTGTTTGTTGAGCAATTAGAAAAGAATCCGCGCAAATTTTTACCTGAATTCCCTCCACATTTACAAGCGCCGGTTGAAATCAATTTAGATCGTCCAATGGCAGATGTTTTGGCGGATTTAAGTCGATATCCAATTAAAACGCGCTTGAAATTGAACGGAACATTAATCGTTTCGCGCGATATGGCGCATGCAAAAATCAAAGAATTAATTGACGCAGGGAAACCGATGCCGGACTATTTCAAAAATCATCCAATTTATTATGCAGGTCCAGCAAAAACCCCAGAGGGAATGGCTTCTGGTAGTTTCGGTCCAACAACAGCAGGAAGAATGGATGCATACGTTGATCAATTCCAAGCATTAGGAGGAAGTATGATTATGTTGGCAAAAGGAAATCGTTCAGCAGATGTTAAAAATGCGTGTCAAAAGTATGGTGGTTTTTACTTAGGTTCAGTTGGAGGCCCAGCCGCAATTTTAGCAAAAGATAGTATTACTTCCGTAGAAATTGTTGATTTTGAGGAAATGGGTATGGAAGCAGTTCGAAAAATCACCATTAAAGATTTCCCTGCGTTTATTATTACGGATGATAAGGGGAATGATTTTTTTGAAGATTTAGTATAATTTAATTTTTCCAGAACAAAATAAAACCCTTAATTGTTTGTTACTATTAAGCATAAGCACTAAATTTGATATTTCACACTGAAATCTATGGCACATTATAAAGCAGGACCTTATCTAGAGCAAATCGACATACCAGCTGATTTGCGCGCAAAATTTGCCGTAGATGATTTACAACATGTTTCTGATGATGTTAGAAATTACATTGTAGATGTGATTTCTGAAATTGGAAACAGTCACTTTGGTGCAAGTTTAGGTGTTGTTGAATTGACTGTTGCTTTACATTATGTGTTTGATACCCCATATGATCAATTAGTATGGGATGTTGGTCACCAAGCTTATGGGCATAAAATATTAACAGGAAGAAGAGATGTTTTTCACACCAATCGTTTAAAAGGTGGTATTTCTGGTTTCCCAAAACGTTCTGAAAGTGAATTTGACACATTTGGTGTTGGTCACTCTTCAACGTCTATTTCTGCTGCTTTAGGAATGGCTGTTGCGAATAAGTACAAAGGAGAAAAAAATCGTCAACACATCGCTGTAATTGGAGATGGTGCTATGACAGCAGGTTTAGCCTTCGAAGGAATGAACCATGCTGGATTTGAAAAAGATGCTAATTTATTGGTCGTTTTAAACGACAATTGCATGTCAATTGACCCGAATGTTGGCGCTTTGAAAGAATATTTAACAGACATTACAACTTCACATACGTACAATAAAGTTAAAGATGAGGTTTGGAAATTATTAGGAAAAATCTCCAAGTTTGGACCAGATGCTCAAACAGTTGCTTCTAAAATAACGCATGCTTTAAAAGGTTCTTTGTTGAAACAAAGCAATTTATTTGAAGCATTGAATTTTAGGTATTTTGGTCCTGTAGACGGTCATGACGCAATCGGATTAGCAAAAGTATTGGAAGATTTAAAAGCAATACCAGGTCCAAAAATTTTACATTGTATCACTCGAAAAGGTGCGGGATATAAATATTCTGAAGAAGGAAACCCAACGAAATGGCATGCGCCAGGTGTTTTCAATAAAGAAACAGGTGAAATTGTAAAAATTGTTCCTAAATCGCCTGAACCACCTAAATACCAAGACGTATTTGGGCACACGATTGTTGAATTAGCAGAGCAAAATCCAAAGATTATGGGCGTTACTCCAGCAATGCCTTCAGGATGTTCATTGAACATTATGATGCAAGCAATGCCAGATCGTGCATTTGATGTTGGGATTGCAGAGCAACACGCAGTGACTTTTTCAGCAGGTTTAGCGACCCAAGGTCTTGTTCCTTTTTGTAACATTTATTCGTCGTTTATGCAACGTGCATACGATCAAGTATTGCATGATGTTGCCTTGCAAAAATTAAACGTTGTGTTTTGTTTGGATCGAGGTGGATTAGTAGGTGCTGACGGTGCAACACACCATGGCGCATACGATCTTGCCTACATGAGAAGCATTCCAAACATGATTGTTTCAGCTCCGATGAACGAACAAGAATTACGTAATTTAATGTTCACTGCTCAGCAAGAAAATGTAGGACCTTTCTCCATTCGTTACCCACGTGGAAACGGAGTACTATTGGAATGGAAAACGCCGTTAAAAGCAGTTAAGATTGGAACAGGTAGAAAAGTTACAAATGGAGAAGATTTAGCAATTTTAACCATTGGACATCCAGGGAATTTTGCTCAAAAAGCCATTGAACAATTGAAAGAAATGGGCGCTTCAGTAGCACATTACGATATGCGATTTGTGAAGCCGATTGATGAGGTGATGTTACACGAAGTATTTTCTAAATTCAAGAAAGTAATTACGGTGGAAGATGGTTGTTTGATGGGCGGATTTGGTTCTGCAGTTATTGAATTCATGGTTGATCAAAAATACCAAGCAGAAGTTGTTCGTTTAGGAATCCCTGATGAATATGTTCACCATGGAACACAAGAAGAATTGTGGGCAGATTGCGGATTTGATACGGCATCAATTGTTAAAGAAGCACAACAGCTTTTGCAATTAAAATCACTTGTTGCTGAAGGCATTCAAAACGTAGGTTAACTTACGACAGCCCACAGCCGTCACAGCCTTTTTTTTCAGTAAAAAATTCACGGTAAAACTTGCGACCGATGAAAAAAACTGCACATGCAATAATAGCGATTACAACTATTTTTTCTATCATTTTAAGCTAATAAAGTGTAAGCAATCCAAGCGCCGGTGTAGGCCAAAGCAGCCATGAATCCAATTTGAATCAATGGCCATTTCCAGGATTTCGTTTCACGTTTAACTACCGCTAACGTAGCCATGCATTGCATTGCAAAAACATAGAAAATCATTAAGGAAACTCCTGATGCAAGTGTGTAAGTTGGACGACCATCTGCTCGTTTGTCTTCTTTTAAGCGATCGATTAAGCGTTTGTTTTCACCGCCATCATCTTGAACGGCATAGATTGTTGCCAATGAGCCAACAAAAACTTCTCGCGCTGCAAAAGATGTAATCAACGAAATACCAATTTTCCAGTCGTATCCTAAAGGACGAATAACAGGTTCAATCGTTTTCCCTAAGATACCAATATAAGAATTTTCTAAGCGGATTGCTGCTACCTTTTGTTCGGTAACTTCAGCACTTAATGCCTTTTTTTGAGCCATAACGCGCGTTTGCTTTTCTGCACGTTGCATTTGATCACTAGGTCCAAATGTTGCCATTGCCCAAAGAATAATGGATATAGCTAAAATAACTTTTCCAGCATCTGTTACAAAAACACGTAATTTTTCCCAAACTACCATTCCAACATTTTTCCATTGTGGTGGTTTAAAACTTGGTAATTCGAGTAATAAATAGCCTTTTTCTTTAGTTTTAATGGTTTGTTTTAGAATAAATGCGACCAATAATGCTGCAAACAATCCCAATGCATACAAAGCAAACAAAACCAACCCTTGAAGGTTAAAAAAGTGAAACAATGTTTTGTTAGGAATCACCAATGCAATTAATAATGTATAAACTGGAATACGTGCGCTGCAACTCATTAATGGCGCAACTAATATCGTTGTTAAGCGTTCTTTCCAGTCTGAAATGGTACGTGTTGCCATAACACCAGGTATTGCACACGCAACACTTGATAAAAGCGGAACAACACTTTTTCCATTTAAACCGAGCGGACGCATGATTCTGTCCATGATAAATACAACGCGTGCCAAGTAACCACTTTCTTCTAATAATGCGATGAAAAAGAACAACAAGGCAATTTGCGGCACAAATACTACAACACCCCCAATTCCAGGAATGATGCCTTGAGCAATTAAATCACTAAAAATCCCTTCTGGCAACAAACTAGCGATATATGTGCTGAACGTTGAAAACGATCCATCAATCAAGTCCATTGGAATGGTTGCAACGGCAAAAATAAATTGAAATATTATTAATAAAACGGCTGAAAAGATAACGTATCCGAAGATAGGATGAACCAGTATACGGTCTAATTTTGTATCAAACGATTGTTTTTTTACAGCAGTAACTTTTTTTATTTGTTGAACCAATAATTGAATCTTTTCAAAACGTTCGGCTGCTTCCGTTTCTTGCGCTTTATAATCTTCAACAGCAGCTAACTTTGCATTTGGTAAAAATGGTGAATGTACCGAATTTCTTTCAGCAGATTCAAGAGCATTTAATAAACGGTCCTTTCCAAAACCAGCTCTTGCATTTGTTTCTACAATTTTGGCAGCTGGGAATGCTGTTTGTAAACCAACTAAGTCGATTTCTATTCCTTTAGTTTTTGCTAAATCACGCATATTCAATGCTAAAACGCACGGAATATTCAAATCATAGATTTGAGAAAATAACAATAAATTTCGCTCAATATTTGTAGCATCTACAACAACAAGTGCTACCGAAGGATAGTCTTCGTGGTTTGGATTTGAAACGACTTCGTAAACAACTTGTTCGTCTTTTGATCTTGGATAAACGCTGTAAGTTCCTGGAAAATCAATGATAGAATAGGTTTTCCCATTGTAAGTTACAGCTCCAATTTTTTTATCAACGGTAACACCCGGAAAATTTCCAACGTGTTGACGCATTCCCGTTAATAAGTTAAAAATGGAACTTTTTCCCGTATTTGGATTTCCTAAAAGGGCGATTTTCATTGTTTCAAATTTAGGAAAAATCTTTCGATTTCCCGGCAATATTGACTTGAATTAATGCTGCTTCTTCTAAGCGAAGTGAAAGGACGTAACCCTGTACATCAATAGCAATCGGATCGCCTAGTGGCGCGCAAAAAAGTACTTCAATTTCTTTTCCAATGATCAAGCCCATTTCCATCAACTTTGGTTTCAAGAATGAATCTTGAATTGAAGCTACGGTAACGTGTTGACCCGGACGAATTTTTGAAAGCAATTTTTGCATATGCAAAATTAAGGGAAAGAAAATAATTTTACAGTACCTTGTTTAAGGTATTTTCAATGTTACAAATGGGTTTTTCAACGTAGGATTAATCCCAAATACAATTTCTAGCATCGTGATAATTTGTATTTTAGCATCGTGAAGACTGAACTTGAACATACAATTCGCACATTACTATTGGAAACGCGTCAATTCAATGCGAATGATGTGTTGGTGAATTGTTTGTCAGATTCAATTTTAACGTTAAAAAGTGAAGCAGAATTATTAGAACCTTTTCCGAGAGAAAAAGTAAAGAAAATCATTTCTTTTGCCGCAAAAGTTCAAAAAGAAAGCGGAATTTTTCCATTGTGTTATGCGAATCTTTCCTTTAAATGGATTTATAAATCTTCGGAAATAATAACTCCCTTGTTTTTAACTCCGTTAGAAATTATCACCAACAAAGTTTCACAAGAAATTAATTTTCTCTTGGATGATCGCGCTCCTTTTATCAATCCATTTATTCAACAAGTTTTTAAAGATGAATGGGATCTTGAGTTGCCGGATGAGATAACTTCTGAAGCTGTAGCGGCATTTCTTCAATTACACAATCTACCCATAAAACTGCAGCAATTTTATGCAGTTGGAAATTTTCATCACCACCGTTATGAAATGGTAAAGGAATTAGAAGCCTTGTTGCAGGAAGAACCTTCTGAATCGATTGGCGCATTATTTGGAGAATCGGTAACAAAACTTCCTGAAAAATTAAATCTTTCGCAAGCCTTATTGTTTCCTTCAGATGTTGATCAATTAGCTGTTTATAACCAAATTTCTACTGATAATTGTGTTGTACAAGGTCCTCCAGGAACCGGAAAATCTCAAGTATTAGCCAATTTAATCGGAAAATTAGTATGCGAAGAAAAACAATTATTGGTTGTTTCCGAAAAACGTGTTGCACTAGAAGTACTTCAAAAAAAGTTACAACAATATGACTTAGATCAATTGTGTTTTATAGCCAGTTCAGAAATTGTAAGCAAAGAATTTATTCATGCATTGAAACAAGCTTGGATTGATTTGGACCAACATGTTGTTCAATCGATTCCAAACAACCTTGATCGCGCAGCTCAAAAAACACATCAACTTTCCTATTATTTGGACATGTTGAATCAACCCACTTTGATTGGTGGAATTTCATATGAGCAATTTCAATCTTGTGCAAAAGACCATCCATTTGAGCAAGTAATTTTTGACTCAAATTTACCGTCAGTTGATGTGTGGATTTTGAATGAAAATACCATCAAGGAATTGTATGAAAAAGACCTAGCATTTTTTGTCGGTTCAACCTCAATTGCTATTCTTAAAAATGATCTATTTTTTCAATTAGACAGCAAAGTTAGATCGTGGATTTCGACTTTAAAAAAACTGCAGGAAATTTTTGAAATCCAAACTTGGAGCGATGTACAATTGGCGTTAAAAAAAGCAGCGCTTTGTCAAAATTTCAGCAACCCATTTTTCAGAAAATTTGAAGCGATTTTAACGCACAATTCGAAAGAACAAAAATCGTTTTTACGCCTTCAAAAAAAATGGCATAAACTTCATAAGGAATGTTCAGCCTTGGAAAAAAATAGTTCAAATTGGATTCAACTACCGAATTTTTCATCGTGCAATTTACTTCTTTCTATGCTGAAAAAAACATCTTTCTTTTCGAAGATGAAAGCAAAGAAATTGTGGGCAACATTTTCAATTTTCCCAATTGATCAAGCGGAAGAATTGTTGTTGTATCAACAACGAATAAATGTAAAAAAGAATGAAATATCTCAATTAAAAGTTGAATTTTGCGAAATAGGAATAAATTCTCCAGAATCTGAGTTGGAACAATTGACACACCAAATCCATTTTTATTCAGATTTTGAACAAGATATTCGCGCTAAATTGTCGCATCAAGAACAAGAAAAATATGCGGCACATAATGCCACTTTGAATTCATTCTATTCGGATTTAAAATTGAATTTTAACTTGGATGACACTACACAGTTGAATCAATTTTTAGAACAATTTCTTTACAAATTTGAAGACGTGTGTGGGTATAAAAAAATTCTTGAAAATTGGGATTCAACAATTTTACAAGCGTTAAAAACTCGTTCCAATTTTGATCAATTAAAGGCGGAAATTTTAAAAAGTTCGTGGACAAAATTCACCCTACAATTTCCAGATTTCAGTCAGTTTAACATTCAAGATTTAGTAAAATTAAGTTCAGAAATTTGTGTAATTCAAGAACAAGAAGCGTCACAATTTGCCCAAGAAATTTTAGTAAAAAGAGCTCAAAAATTTGCTGCTTTTCATACCCTTTTACAAACACCAAGCACTCAATTATCAGCTGCTGAAAAAGCTCAAAAAAAGCGCTTAAAAAATGGTAAATCACACTTGATAAAATTATTTTCACGGTCTAAAAATTTTCCAAGTTTACGTGAATTATTCGCCTCAGAATCTTTGGAATGGATTCAGTTATTGAAACCTATTTGGTTGAGTAATCCTGTTCAAGTTGCTAAGTGTTTTCCATTAAAAAAAGATTTATTTGATGTGGCGATTTTCGATGAAGCGAGTCAAATACCATTGGCCAATGCCTTGGGAACCATTCAACGTTCTAAACGAATATTAATAGCTGGTGACGCTCATCAAATGGGTCCACATTCTTATTTTAAAACTCAAACTGAAGATTTAATAAGTGTATTGCACCAAGCTTCATTTCATTGGAAGAATGTTGCCTTGCATCACCATTATCGAAGTGAGCATCCTGGATTGATTCAATTTTCAAACCAACATTTTTACAACAATCAATTGATTGCTTTTCCAACCTATGAACAAGAAGTGCAGCCCATCGAATGGCATTACATGCCAGAAGGACGATTTATTGAGCGGGAAAACAATCATGAAGCGCAAGCCGTTGCAAAACATATTACAGTTCTAATTGATAGTCGAGAGACACTTGGGGTTGTTGCTTTTTCAGAAACTCAATTAGCAGCGATTTACCGCCATTTATCGCCAAAAACTCAACTTAAGTTAGCAGATCGAATTGAATCCAACACCTTATTTTTTAAAGCTTTGGAAAATGTACAAGGTGAAGAATGCGACCGATTAATCGTTAGTTTTGGATATGCTTTTAACGAAGCAGGTGAATTCGCGCTGCGATTTGGACCAATAAATTCAAAGAATGGGACAAAACGTCTGAATGTTTTGTTAACGAGGGCGCGGAAAAAAATTCATTTTTTCTCATCGGTAAAAGCAGCAGATTTCAAATTGAGTTCCAATGAAGCGATTCGTTTGTTGCATTTATTTTTCTTGCAATTAGAAACTATTCAGCCAACTCAATCGCCAGTTTTCCCATTTCAGTTGGCGCCTACAATCAATGAAAATGAATTATGTTTTGACAAGGTCTATACCAACATTCAACAGGCGAATGAATTGATTACGTTTGTTCGTGTATTAACGAATAGATCATGGAAACTAAATTTCACTTAATAGATGACGTTAAAATTTAGTGTGCGTCTAACCAATTATCTCCAAATTGCAATTCAACTTCCATCGGTACAACTAAATTAATGGCATTTTCCATCGCTTCTTTCACCAATTTTTTCATCAAATCTTTTTCTGAAATGTGCACATCAAATACCAACTCATCGTGTACTTGTAAAATCATTTTAGATTTTAAATCTTGTTGTTGCATCGCACGATAAACAGCCACCATTGCCATTTTAATGATGTCAGCGGCAGAACCTTGAATCGGTGCATTTACAGCATTTCTTTCAGCAAAACCGCGTACAACAGCATTCGATGAATTAATGTCTGGTAAATAACGACGACGTTGCATTATGGTTTCGACGTATCCTTTTTCTCGCGCTTGAGTTACTGCACCATCCATGTAATTTTTTATGGTTGCATATTGTTCAAAATAGCTATCGATGATTCCTTTAGCTTCTGTTCTTGAGATTCCTAAATTTTGAGACAATCCAAAGGCAGATTGGCCGTAAATAATTCCAAAATTGACCGCTTTTGCAGCGCTTCTTTGTTCGCGCGTTACCTCATCTAATTGCACATGAAATACTTTTGCAGCGGTCGCTTTGTGAATATCGTGACCACTTTTAAACGCCTCTATCATTGCAGCATCTTTACTAAGCGCAGCGATGATACGCAATTCAATTTGAGAATAATCGACAGCCATTAAGGTAAAATCAGCATTTCTAGGAATGAATGATTTTCTAATCTCACGCCCATTTTCTGTTCGGATTGGAATATTCTGCAAGTTCGGATTATTGGAACTTAAACGTCCCGTTGCCGTTACTGTTTGCATAAAGCTAGTGTGAATTCTACCATCCAATTTATCGGTCATGGTTGGTAACGGGTCCACATATGTACTTTTTAATTTGCGCAATTGACGGTATTGCAAAATCATTGGTATAATTGGGTGATCTTTCTCGTGTTTTTGAAGAATATCTTCGGAGGTGGCGTATTGACCTGTTTTAGTTTTTTTCGCTTTGGTCGAAATTTTCAAGACATCAAACAACACATCGCCTAACTGTTTGGGTGAATCGACGTTGAAATCCATTCCAGCTTCAGCCTTGATTCCTTTTTCTAAGTCAATTAGGGTTATTTCTAATTGTTTCGAATATTCGTTTAATCCAGCAACATCAATGGCGATTCCTTCTTGTTCCATTTCTTTTAACACCTCAACAAGTGGCATTTCCATGTCGTAGAACAATTCTTTTAAATGTTCTTTTTGAATTTCTGGTTCAAACAATTGTTTTAATTGATAGGTAATATCTGCATCTTCACACGCATAGTCAGAAATTTCTTCTGGTTGTAAATCGCCCATATTTCCTTGACCTTTTCCTTTTTTACCAATCAATGTTTCGATAGAAATCGGTTGATAGTTCAAGTAAAATTCAGCTAAGAAATCCATGTTTTGTTTGGATTCAGGATTGATCAAATAATGTGCAATCATGGTATCAAAAAGTGGAGCCTCCACCTTTATTCCATAGCGATTCAATACTTTTAAATCGTATTTTATGTTGTGCGCAATTTTTTCAATCGCCGTATTTTCGAAGAAAGGTAAAAATTCTTCCACAATTGATTTTGCAGCTTCAAAATCCACCGGTACAGCCACATAAAAAGCTTCTCGAGCTTTGTAAGAAAATGAGAGTCCAACTAAATCCGCATGTAAGGCATCAATGCTAGTCGTTTCTGTGTCAAAGCACACTTGTTTTTGAGCCAATAAAAGCGCTAACAATTCTTGTCGTTCTTCCGGCTTTGTAATTAAATGATAGCTTGGTTTTTCGGTAGCAATAGTTTTGTATTCTGAAGTTGGCGTCGGATTTTGTTCGACCAACATGCTTTGCATACCAAATAAATCTAGCTGTGCATTTTCACCATTATTGATGGAAGGTTGTGCCGTAATTACAATGTCTTCACCAATTACCCGACGCGCCAAATTCCTAAATTCCAATTCCGTAAAAAGGTCTTTCACTTTTTCTTTATCAACATCGCCAACTAACAAATGCTCTTCATCAAAAGGAACTTCAACATCAACAATGATGGTGGCTAACATTTTAGAAACCAATCCTTGCGCTTCAAAATTGATGACATTTTCTTTTTGTTTTCCTTTTAAGTCGTCGACATTTTTGAAGATGTTTTCCATTGTTCTATATTTCTGGATCAATAGTTTAGCTGTTTTTTCTCCAATTCCAGGAATTCCAGGAATATTATCAGCGGCATCTCCCCACAACCCTAAAATATCAATGACTTGAATAGGGTCTTGAATTTCAAATTTGGCGCACACTTCAGGAACGCCCCAAATTTCAGGTGGATTTCCACCGCGACCAGGTTTAAACATAAAAATATGTTCAGAAACCAATTGCGCATAATCTTTATCAGGCGTCATCATGTATGTGGTGTAGCCTTTTTTCTCCGCAACTTTTGCGAGCGTTCCGATCACATCATCTGCTTCGAAGCCTGCAACTTCCAGCATTGGAATATTAAATGCGCGTACAATATTTTTTATCGGCTCAATCATCGAACGAATGTCTTCCGGCATTTCTTCTCGGTGTGCTTTGTAAAGGGCGAAATCTTCTTGACGGTGCGTTGAGCCACCTGGCGGATCAAAAACAACTGCAATATGTGTTGGTTTTTCATTTTTAATGACATCGATTAATACATTGGTAAAACCAAATGCAGCAGAGGTGTTTTGCCCTTTTGAATTAACTCTCGGGTTTTTCGCAAATGCAAAATAGGCTCTGTAGATTAACGCGTAAGCGTCTAATAAAAATAATTTTTTGTCGATGTCTTTAGATAACATACACTAGATTTATAAGGAAATTTCCTTGTTTTATTTTTTAATAAGTTGCTTCGTTATTTTCCCTGATTTGGAATGTATAACAATGAAATAAACGCCAGCTGAATAAGCTTCGAGCGATAAAGTCATTTTCAACGTTGAAGGTTCAATTTTCATCAGTTCATCGCCAGTAATTGATGTAATACAAATTTTATCCGCGATGAATTTTGTTTCAACAGTAAGCCAATTTGATGAAGGATTTGGATATAGTTTGAGTTCATTTTCAACGAGTTCGCCCATATTTACAGATCCACTTAAGCAGAACGGAATCGCCAAAGAATCGCCAAAATCTGCATTTGCTTCTAAAATTTCTCCAATTACAGTATCGTTAAAGGTTAAGTTTAAATCACCATTTCCGCCATTTTGAGACAAACAGCCTGACATTCCATCTCCGTATTGGTCGTAAATTTTAAAAGTATAACAGGTTGAAGTCAAACAAAAATCTTGTGTTACAGCAATTGGATTATTATTGCTGTAACCATTACCGCTGTATAGAACAATGTTATTGCTGTTTAATAGTTTCCAAGAAGTTTCTGAAGCATAACAATCCAAATTTAAATTCAATGTCACAATGTTTCCATTGTTTAAAGTTGAGAAGTTTCCAGTTACAGAATTATTAGCTGGATTCACATCTAAGCTAGATTGTATAGTAGCTGTAAATGTATGATTCCCATTTAACAATGTGGCCATCGGCAAATTAATAATTGTACTTTGCCATTGTGGTAAATTGCCGGTCCAATTATAGGTTTGAACTCCTCCACCATCAAAACTATATTGAATTGGCAAAGATGTGATGGTTGTTGCGCCAATATTCGACAAGCGAAAAGAAGGATAAATTGTATCGGTGCAATTGATTCCTTTTACACCTGTTGGATTTGAAAGTTGTCCGTCAAAATTGGCATTAATTGGATTCATAGGATCTAAACCATTGATGAATTGCGCTCCTGTGTTTGTTGGGTCTAACCAATATTTTAACTGATTAGTACTATCGCTTCCACTTGGCAGCCAAGAATTTGAAAAGCGGCCATAAAAATCAGTTGCTGTCAAGTTGTTACATGAAGCGCCACCTCCCCACAATTGACCAATAATACGATGATTTTCATCAAACAACGGAGAACCTGAAGACCCACCTTCTGTTGTTGTGTTTCGGTCCCATTTGATTGACCAAGTTGAATTCACTTCTGAAGAGTTCATTCCTTGAGAAATAGCTGGTGATTGATCATCAAAAGAGATTTTTTTGATATCCCCAGCTGGATGATGAATGCAGGTGGTGTTTTGAGGAATTGCTCCCGTATTGTCCCAACCAGAAAAATAAGGATTACAAACTGCTGGAACTGTATTGTTGACTAATCCACCCGTAATTTCTACCAAACAAAAATCTGACGGCGTTCTTTTAGCGCGCAAAACAGCTCCAGAGAGTGATTCAAATGTTGGTGATGTTGTTGGATTTAAACAGTCGTGTGCTTGCCAATTAAATCTAAAAATCCAGGTTGCAGGATTACTATAACAATGATTAGCCGTTAACACATAGGGTTTTTGGTTTTGTAACACATTATTTATTAAAGCGCCAGAGCAAAATCCATTGCTACCAGAAACTAGCATAATAGCACTATTGCGTTGGTTTTCCCATGCACTTCCATCGGGGCAATTCACGTTCATGTTACAATTACCCGAACTTCCAAACGCTTTGGTTTGAAACTCTTTCGCTGTTCGGTAACCATGTGTCACCGTATGAATCGTTAATCCTTTCAATAAATTCACATTACTTGCAGGAACATAATATTCAACAATGGCTGTATTTCCTGGAACTAATTCTGTACCAAGTTGCCCTTCATATATATGATTTTCAGTAAATTTTCCTAAAATAAAGGATTTTGCTTCGTTGTAAACATATAATTCATTTCCTTCAGGAAGTTGAACATTTTCTAAGGTAAGGTTGACGGTTAATGCATTTTCACAAATAATTTTCAATTGCCAAAGTTGATCACCGTTTGGCAAAGTTGTCCATGTTCCACTATTATTAGTAGTTAGATTTGTAGTATTGTTGAAACCAAAGCGCCAAGGACCTGTTTTTTCAGCATCGACAATACTATCTTCAGCTCTAAGATTGGCAATTAATGGTTCATTAAACGAAACTGAAGCAAGTGCTTGAACCTGTGAAAAAAGTAAGCTTTTAGGTAAGCCACCTTCACCTTGTTGTGCCCATCCATGTTGAAGAACGAGAATAAAACACATACTTAATGTTAAGAATTTGCGCATATTGTTTTGTTTAAAAATTGTAGTTTACGAAAATAAGGTATTTTTTACTTTTTTCAGTGAAAAACAAAGTCAAAATCACGGCTAATTTTAGCACACAAAAAAATTGAGTTATATTTGAACGATGCTTTTTTCATCACTTTAGAAAAAGCAAACGCATTTATAAAAAAGATAAACAAGGATGATCATAGGTATTTGTGGCGGAAGTGGTTCTGGAAAAACAACACTATTAAAACGTATTTCAACAGAATTAAATCATTTAAAACCATCTATTTTTTCGATGGATAATTATTACCATCCAATTAATAAACAAGTAGTTGATGAGAATGGTGAAGTAAATTTTGATTTACCAACTGCCCTAGATCGTTCACGCTTACACTCAGATTTAACTACTTTATTAAACGGAGAATCGATTGAAGTCAAAGAATACCATTTCAATGCACCTCCCGATAAAAATACCTTAGTGACGATTCATCCGTCTGATTTAGTCATTGTAGAAGGCTTGTTTTTGTTTCATTACGAAGAAATTCGCCAACAATTGGATTTCACTATATTTATGGAAGTAGATTTAGCAACACAACTCGATCGCCGTTTGTATAGAGATCAAGAAACACGTGGTTATTCGCGCGAAGCAATATTATACCAATGGAATAATCATGTCTTACCATGTTACAAACACTATTTACAACCGTTTGAGCAAGAAGCAGATTTCCGTTTTCACAATGATACAAGAGCGGATGATGAATTTGATCGATTGATGTATGAATTGCACCTGCAAATGGCTAAAAAATAATAGCTAGAAATCACGATTCTAATTTCATAGTGTATAAAGTACACATTGAAGCAGTTTAAAAAAAATAATTACATTTGTGCAACGATACTACATGGAGAAACAACGAAAAATAGCAGTGATAGGCGGTGGAAGTTGGGCAACAGCTTTGGTCAAAATATTATGTAATAATGTGCCACAAGTTAATTGGTGGATGCGTAATCAAGCAGCTGTTGATCACATTCTTAATTTTCGTCACAATCCAAACTATTTGCAATCCGTTGAATTTGATTTAGATAAAATCAAAGTAAGTACAGATTTAGTTGCTACAATAGAGGAAGTAGATATCGTTATTATTGCAACACCTTCCGCTTTTTTAACAAAAATGTTTGAAGGTTTCCCAACAGAAATTATGGCAAATAAAATAGTTTTTTCTGCTGTGAAAGGAATTATCCCTGAATACAATGCGATTCCTGCACGTTTTATTCATAAAACATTTGGCACGAAGTATAAAAACATTGGAATTATTTGTGGTCCTTGCCATGCTGAAGAAGTAGCATTGGAGAGACTTTCTTATTTAACGATTGCAAGTCAAGACGATCATGTAGCCGAAGAAATGGCAGATTTATTGGCGTGTCGTTTCATCAACTACTGTTTCAGATGATTTATTTGGAACAGAACTTTCTGCCGTTTTGAAAAATGTGTATGCCTTAGCTTCAGGAATTTGTTCTGGTTTAGGCTATGGCGATAATTTCCAAGCGGTACTGATTTCTAATGCCATACAAGAAATTGAAAACTTCATTGATGAGGTAAGTCCAATACACCGCGATGTGAAATCAAGTGCTTATCTAGGTGATTTATTGGTGACAGCCTATTCAAAATTTTCTCGAAATAGAACGTTTGGTTTTATGATTGGAAAAGGATATTCTGTAAAAGCGGCACAATTAGAGATGGACATGATTGCTGAAGGTTATTACGCAACAAAATGTGTCATGGAAATCAATAAAAAATTCAATGTTGAAATGCCAATTGTAGATGCTGTCTACAACATTTTGTATGAAAAGATTTCACCTGTAATCGAAATGCGTATTTTAACAGATAAGTTGAGTTAATTCAACCCTTTCTTTTTCCACATTATTTTCCTGCTTGATAAACTTGTTTTTCGTTATTTTTGTACAAAATAGTTGAAATGAAAATTTTTAAGTTTGGTGGGGCATCCGTTAAAGATGCAGCTGCTGTTCGAAATGTTGCTGAAATCGTTTCGTTATACGATGGACAAAAAATCACGATTGTGGTTTCTGCAATGGGAAAAACAACTAATAAATTAGAAGAAGTTGTTACAGCATTGTCGCAAAAAGACCGTAAAAATTTTACTGCATTAGTAGATGATTTGATGTTGTTTCACGAAACTATTTTAGGCGAATTATTTCACGAACGCCATTTTGCAGTTTATGCTGAAATGGAAGCTATTTTTGAAGCGCTTCGCTTGCGTTTTGACCAGTCTTTTTCAGACAATTACAGTTTTGAATACGATCAAATTGTTTCGATTGGCGAAGTGCTTTCATCAGTTATTCTAGCTGCTTATCTTAGAGAGAAAGGATTCCCAGCGGTTTGGGCTGACGCACGAAAATTGATTCGAACAGACCATTTATACCAAGAAGGAACAGTAGACTGGTCAAAAACTGAGTCCTTGATTCAAGAACGATTTCTACCGCTTTTTTCTGAAGTAAACATTCAAGTGACACAAGGTTTTATTGGTCATACACCAGAGGGTTTCACGACTACCTTAGGTCGTGAAGGTTCTGATTATACTGCTGGAATTTTTGCATATTGTACAAATGCTGAAAGCGTTACGATTTGGAAAGATGTGCCAGGGATGTTGAATGCCGATCCAAAGTATTTTGACAATACAGTAAAATTAGACCAAATATCGTTCAAAGAAGCAATAGAATTGTCGTATTACGGTGCTTCTGTGATTCATCCAAAAACAATTAAACCGCTTCAAAATAAAGACATTCCTTTGTATGTAAAGTCCTTTTTGGATCCAACAGCTTCAGGAACCATCATTCAAAAAAACTCAGAGAAAGATGCTTTGATTCCTTCGTTTATCTTTAAGAATGATCAAGTGTTGTTTTCATTTACAACAACAAACTTTTCATTCATTGTTGAAGAAAATTTAAGTGATATTTTCAGTCGTTTGTCCAAAATCAATGCGAAAATCAACCTAATGCAAAACTCAGCTTTGGATTTTTCGATTTTGATGGATCGGTCTAAAATTAATATTGATCAAGTTTTAGAGTTGTTTAAAGATACATATTCGGTGAAATTCAATGAAGGGTTAACCTTAATTACCATACGCCATTACGACCAAGCGACGATTGATCGCGTTACAGAAAACAAAGAAATTATTTTGGAACAGAAAACACGTCAAACTGCTAGGATTGTAGTGAAATGATGCTATTTTTGTGCACGAAGAAATTAAAATTACACATATGAAATTTGGAACGAAAGCCATTCACGCAGGTGTTCATCCTGACGAAGCAACAGGCGCAATTATGACCCCAATTTACCAAACATCAACGTATGTTCAAGATGGAGTTGGCAATCACAAAGGGTACGAATATTCACGTACGTTAAATCCTACACGCCATGCACTTGAAAAAAACATTGCTGCGATTGAAAACGGAAATTATGGTGCTTGTTTTGGTTCAGGTTTAGCAGCTATTGATTGTGTGATTAAAATGTTAAATCCTGGCGATGAAGTCATTTCTACTAGCGATCTTTACGGAGGTTCATACCGAATTTTCAATACAATTTTCGCAAAATATGGCATCAAATTTCACTTTGTTGACATGCAAAATCCAGCTGCTGTAGAGGCGTTGGTAAATGCGAATACTAAATTGATTTGGGTGGAAACACCAACAAATCCAATGATGAATATTATTGACATCAAAGCCATGGCTCAAATCGCTAAAAAAGCGAATGCCTTATTGGCGGTAGATAATACATTTGCGACACCATATTTGCAAAATCCGTTGGACTTAGGTGCTGATATCGTAATGCATTCTGTAACGAAATACTTGGGAGGACACTCGGATGTTGTGATGGGAGCGTTGGTTTGCAACGATGAGGAGTTATCAAAAGAAATGTACCGCATCCAAAATTCATCTGGAGCAGTTACAGCGCCTATGGATTCATTTTTAGTGTTAAGAGGAATTAAAACATTGCACTTGCGTATGCAACGTCATTGTGAAAATGGTGAGAAAATCGCTCACTTTTTAGCTGCACATCCAAAAATTGAAAACGTTTATTGGCCAGGTTTCACAACGCACCCAAATCACGAAGTAGCGAAAGAGCAAATGCGTGGATTTGGTGGAATGATTTCATTTACTTTAAAAGGAAATAAATTGGAAGATGCTTTAGCCATCGTAAAAAAATTAGAATTGTTTGCCTTGGCAGAATCATTGGGAGGAGTTGAATCATTGATTGGTCACCCAGCAACAATGACACATGCTTCAATTCCAAAAGAGGTTAGAGAAAAAACAGGTGTTGTTGATTCATTGATTCGATTAAGCGTTGGAATTGAAGACGTAGATGATTTGATTGACGATTTAAAAAACGCATTAGCATAGCGATAAAATTCATTTAAAAGCTCTCACATTGGGAGCTTTTTAAATTTAAACAAATGCATATTTACATTACTGGCGTATCTTCTGGAATTGGAGAAGCATTGGCTAAATTATATTTGGCGGCTGGTCATTCTGTTACTGGAATTGGAAGGAATCATTCATTGCAACATCCACTTTTTTCGTTTATTCCACTTGACTTAGAGGATTTGAACGCAGTAAAAGCTGTACAATTTGATTGTTCCTTATCAGAAGCAATTTTGATTAATAATGCTGGACAAATTGGTGCGATTCAACGCATCAGTGAGCAAGAAGAATCGGACATTGAGCGTGTTATGACGATTAATTCGACTGCGCCAATGCTGTTGTGTCAACAATTTCTTCAACAATTTCCGATTGCAACACCTTTAACGATTGTCAATATCAGTTCAGGTGCAGCCAATAGAGCAATTCCAGCTTGGGCGAGTTATTGCGCTTCTAAAATTGCGCTTGATCGTTTTTCAGAAACCATTCAATTGGAAGAAAAGGAACGTGGAAGATCGGTAAAGATTTATGCTGTTGCTCCGGGAGTAATTGATACTCCGATGCAAGAAAAAATTCGCGCGGCATCCTCTACTGATTTTTCGAGTCATTCTAATTTTATGCAATTGAAAGCAACAAATGAACTGTCTTCACCTGAAGAAATTGCGTTGAAAATACGTCGTTTAATTTCTAATTCTAAAGAAGATAAAGTTGTTCAAACCTTAAAAGAATATTAAAATTTCACCAAGAAATTTTTTAATCTATGAACCATTTCGTATTTTGTGCCGTTAATCCAACACACAAAACAATTTTATGAACAGATCTGTTTTTATTATACTCATTTTTATTGTATTTAATACATTGAATATCAATGCGCAAGCTACTTTTTTTGACGCAACAAATGCACGTGATGGTGAATCAGTTGAATACTGCCACCAACATAAATTACATGTTAAGAATTTAGCAAATCCAGCGTATGTTCAAAGTTTGCAAAACGATGAAGTAATTCGTCAACATGAGGCTTTGAATTCATCAACAACGAAAGGAGTTATCTATAAAATTCCGATTGTATTCCATGTCTTACACATAAATGGAGTTGAGAATATTAGCGATGCTCAAATTAAAGATGCATTATTTATCTTAAACAGAGATTACCGAAAATTAAATGCGGATGCAAATAATGTACACCAAGACTTTCAAGGTATGCCTGCAGATATTGAAGTAGAATTCGTTTTGGCAACAAAAGCACCAAATGGAGCTTGTTTTAAAGGAATAACACGAACGTATTCTCCTTTAACATATCAAGGTTCTGATGGAGTAGCCCAAGCAGAAGCAATAAAAACTGGAAATGATGTTTATCAAGGAGAGTGGCCAAGTAATAAGTACTTAAATATTTTTATCTGTGGTGAAATTGGTGGCGCTGCAGGCTACACGTACAAACCAATGAACTGGCAAGGTACAAATATGACAAGTGGTGGAATTTGGGTTTTACATAATTATGTTGGTTCAATAGGAACATCAAGTGTTGGAACAAGTAGAACGTTAACTCACGAATGCGGGCATTGGTTTAATTTAGATCATACCTGGGGAGGAAATAATAATCCAGGAAATGCTGCTAGTTGTTCTTCTGATGATGCGGTTCAAGACACGCCTAATTGTATCGGTGTAACCGCTTGTGCAATTAATTCAAATACGTGCAATTCTGATGATAGCTATTGGGGTTTCCCAATGCGTGACAATGTAGAAAACTACATGGATTATTCGTACTGTTCTAAGATGTTTACCACCGGACAAAAAACACGTATGCGCGCTGCATTAAATTCTACTGTTGCTGGCCGAAATAATTTATGGACGTCTTCAAATCTAGCTGCTACAGGTGCTGATGGGAACGTGAATTTATGTAAAACAGATTTCACAGTAAGTAAAACATCTATTTGTGTGGGAGAATTATTGCAATTTACAGATGCAACTTATAACGCTGCAACGGGTTGGTCATGGACCTTCCAGAATGGGACACCAGCAACATCAACTGCTCAAAACCCACAAGTTTCATATGATACTCCAGGAATTTATACAGTAACATTAACTGCGACTGATGGTACAACTACACAAACGGAAACGAAAACACAATACATTCATGTGTTACCTAAATTTGGAAATTTACCCTTCTTAGAAACCTTTGAAAATTATACTAATTTATCGAATACCCCGAATTGGGAAGTTGTTAATCCTTCTGATTTTATTCAATTTGAAATAGGTACAACAGGTTTATCTTCTGCTAAATCTGCCTATTTAAACAATTACAATTCAAATGGTAGTCAAACCGATGAACTAATTTCTGCAGCAGTAGATTTGTCCTCTATTACAACATCTGCTACTTTGAGTTTCCGTTTCTCATACCGTAAAAAGGCTACTGCAAATTTTGAATCATTGAAAGTCTTTTTATCAAGTGATTGTGGCGTTTCATGGCAACAACGTAAAACGTTAACAGGAAGTCAATTGTCCACTATTGTTGTTCCATCGCCTTGGATCCCTTTAACACCAGAAGATTGGACTACTGTTCACATGACAAATGTAACTTCTTCTTATTGGGTTGAAAATTTCCGTTATAAATTCAAGTTTGAAGGAAATGGCGGAAATAACATGTACCTTGATAACATCAATATTTATGCTGGATCACCTTCTGACAATGTTGTATCTGGTATCGATGAAACGCCTCAAATGAACGGTGTGAATTTGTACCCAAATCCTACAGATGAAGAAATAACACTTTCGTTTAGCAGCATCAACACGCAAGCTATTACTGTTGCTATTCAAGACATCTTTGGTAAAACCATCCAATCGCACCAATTATTAGCGCAAAACGGCTCTAATTTAGTGTTCTTGGACACACAAAAGTTAGCAGCTGGATCCTATTTCGTTTGCTTAATGAATGGTGCAACACCAATTAATTTAAAGTTCGTAAAAGAATAAAATATTAAATAAGAATAATTTGAAAGCGTGAATCTTGGTTCACGCTTTTTTTTGTTCCCAACTTTACAATTTTGATTTTCAAAATATTAGCCCACTATTTTTTATTGAATGTTTAAAAAAGGTTAAATTTTCTTTACTTAGCGTAAAAATGACACTAAGTAAAATATTTATGGTATATTTGTTTGAACAATTACTAAAAACAAAAAGATGAAAATAGCTATCAATGGTTTTGGAAGAATTGGTCGCTTGGCATGCCGAGTGATTGCGAGTCGAGCAGACATAGAAATTGTTGCCATCAACGATTTATTAGACATCGATTACATTGCGTATCAATTGAAATACGATTCAACTCACGGAATTTTTAAAGGTTCTGTTGAAGTAAACAACAATGAATTGTTTATCAATGGTAAGAAAATCCGTGTAACAGCAGAACGCGATCCAGCACAATTGAATTGGGGCGCAGTAGATGTAGATATTGTATTAGAATGCACAGGCTTGTTTTTAACACAAGAAGATGCTCAAAAACACCTAACAGCAGGTGCGAAGAAAGTTATTCTTTCTGCTCCAGCAAAAGATGACACACCAACGTTTGTTATGGGCGTAAATCATACCGAATTATTGCCAACACAACACATTATTTCTAATGCATCTTGTACAACGAATTGTTTGGCACCCTTAGCAAAAGTATTGAACGATGCGTTTGGCATTGAAGAAGGATTAATGAGCACAATTCATGCCGTTACTGCGACTCAAAAAACAGTAGACGGTCCTTCCACAAAAGATTGGAGAGGAGGAAGAGGTGCTTTTCAAAACATCATTCCTTCATCAACAGGCGCAGCTAAAGCTGTTGCATTGGTGATTCCAGCGTTAAAAGGAAAATTAACAGGCATGTCTTTTCGTGTGCCCGTTCCAGATGTTTCAGTAGTTGATTTAACGGTTCGTTTGCAAAAGCCAGCTTCTTATGAAGCCATTTGCGCAGCCATGAAAGCAGCATCTGAAAACGAATTAAAAGGAATCTTAGGTTATACCGAAGATGATGTTGTATCACAAGATTTTATATCAGATCCACGCACGTCTATTTTTGATGCGAAGGCTGGTATTTCGTTAAACGACCAATTTGTAAAAGTGGTGAGTTGGTACGACAATGAATGGGGATATTCAAACAAATTGATTGATTTAGCAGTGCATGCTTATCAAACAAGGTAGTTGATTTTATCATAGTTAAGTTTTAGTTGGAATGTGCGATTGAAAGATCGCGCATTTTTTTTGGAATTAAAAACAGCAAAAAACGTTTTTTTTCTGAAAAATTCTTAATCGTACTAATAAATTAGCAGGAGTTTAATAATGAGTGATTTAGCTAAAAAATCATTGTTTTACACAAAGCACGAAGGTATAGTTTCGCGTATTTTATTGCATTTTTTTGTACTTTGTTGAACAACTTCGCTGAAAATATTGCTAGATGAGTACAATTTACCGTTCATTTTTTTTATTCTTAATTGTGGTTTCGCCTAATTTTTTAAAGGCACAATCAGAACGACTGACGGTATCAAAAACAGCCATTTATTGTTTGAATAAGAAAACGAATTCATTTTTAGTATTCGATGATTCTACGTTTTTTTACTCCAAATTAGCAGCTGCTAAAAAATGGAAAAAGCAGCCTTTTATTTTTAAGGGAGATCATATAAATTTCGAAACATTCAAAGAATCGTTTCGTCCAATTACACTTTCTAATGGGCAGTTGTTTTTTGTTTACAAAGCCATAGGTGAAGTATATGAGTTAAAAAATGATACGCTTCAGCGAATCGATCATTCCTTCAAACATGAAAATCAATTTTATCATTCATTATTTGAACATAATAATCGAATCTATGCTTTTGGTGGATATGGCTTATTTACATTTAAAAACATTTTGGTTTATTTTGATGAAGTATCAAAAGAATGGTTTGAAGTAATTACACCTATTAAACCACCAGAGAGAAGCGCTCAATTTTATCAATATAACAATGGTGTATTATACATTTTTGGAGGTGGTTATTCGGATGGACTTCAATCGATATTTAGACCTGATTGCTGGGCATTTCATTTTAAAACAAAAAAATGGCACAAAGTTGGGGACATTAATTTAGATTATTTTCATTTACACTTAGCTGAAGGCGCATCCAAAGAACATTTGCCGTATGATATTTCTTTTAATTATCCTAGTTTTCAATTATTAGATATTAAAAACAATAAAGTAGTAGATTATGATAACAAAAAAATTCCAGGGGTTACTTATTCACTTTTTGATAAAAACAGAAAAAATGTATTAATTGAAACCCAATTAGCTAATTCAATGCAATTTTATACAGTTGAATTATCTACTTTTTTAAAAAACAAGCTAAGTGAAATTTACTTCATTAAAAATAATTCACAAAAAGGTTTCATTTATTATTTTAAAATTTTTGGTTTTGTATTCTTGGCACTGGGCAGTATATTATTTGGTTATTTATACGTAAAGAAAAAAAGAATATTCTTAAAAAATGAGCAACTGTCCATTAGAATTATAAATAATCAATTGTTTATAGGTGAGCGCATGATCAACAACGATTTGACCTTACTGGAATTCCGAATTTTAAAGAAATTTATTGAACACAAATATGAACCAATTGATATAATTGCATTGAATGAGTTATTTGAAGACGAAACGACCTCGTTAGCTGCGCAAAAAAAACGCCGAGAAACCACCCTAAAAACCTTACGCGATAAACTTGCATTTTTATTACATATTCCACAAGAAGAAATATTTTTAGAAAGCCGTGCCGACAATGATAAGCGTGTCAAATTGTTTGTGATCAATCCGGATATTTTAGCGGATTAAATGCGAAAGTATTGTTTCGTATAGTTTTAAAACCCTGAATTAAATCATAAAGTATTTTTGCTTTAGTGAAATAAAGATTTTCACGCCTTTTTATAAACCAAGATGTAATGTACAGTTACATTTTTCAAATCAATTTAAAATGAAAAAATCAATTTTTTTTCTTCTGTTTGTTAACGTGTTTTTTTCAAATTTGTCTTTTTCACAGTATCAACTTTCAGATGAACAACTTGTAAATGGGTTTAATTATTTAAAAGTTAAAATAGGATTTAAAAATCCTTCAAGTGTTCAGTATAATAGTCATATCTCATCAAAAAATAAATATAAACGTGAATGTTTTACTTGGGCAAAATATGATGTAAGTGCACAAAATAGCTTTGGAGGCTATGAAAGAACAGAAGTAATTGTATATTTTTTTAATGGTAAACCTATAAGTGCTGATACTAAATTAGGTTTTATTTTATCCTTATCTGATTTTCCTGATCTTGATAAAACATTGACTGATGAATATTTCGATAAAGCATCGAAAATCAGTGAATGGGGAATGGAATATCTTTATGGTGAATGTAAAATTCAAACGACATCGCCAATTTCTAAACCAACTCCAAAACCCAAACCAAAAACTACTTCTAAAGGGAAATTATAATTATATAAGAAATTAAATGGAATTAAATAATTTACAACTTACTATTTTAGATTTGTTAAAGCTGAATTTTTCGATAAGTCAATTGAAATAGTTGTTCAAAAAACAAGAGTTTCTTTCAAAAATGGCCGATTAAATTATTTTATATTATACCCAAGGAAAGGAATTTTTACATTTCATTTGAATCTTCGACAATATAAAATGGAAACACTTCCATCAGGCTTTAAAATTACATGTTTTAATCAAGCTTTTCGTTACATTGAAAAAGATATAACTTCAGAAGCTGATGCAAATGAAATGATTGCCATAGTTAAAACCTTTAAAATTACAGTTTTGTAAACTATTACATTTAATTAGTTTTTCTCTGTTTTTTATAAGTGTTTATTTTATAAAGGTGTAATCCGAAAAACCTATTTGTAATGGGTAACTTTTAAACTATAAGCTTTAATAAAAGTGAACAAGGGATTCACTTATTTTTCAAAATTGAAAACAATATAATATTATGAAAACAATTTTTTTATCTTACTTTTTTTTATTTGTCATTAGTTATTCTTTTTCTCAAGTTCCAAGTTATATACCATCTAATGGACTTATAGGATATTGGCCATTTAATGGTAATGCTAACGATGAAAGTGGAAATGGTAACAATGGTAATTTACAAGGAACTATAAGTTATCAAGCTGACAGGTTTGGTAATTTAAATAGTGCTGTTAAATTTAACTCAACTACAGACATTATATGTACTCAAAACTTGTACAATAACCCAAATAATTTTACTATTTCTATTTGGGTAAAATCAAATGCAAATAGTCCTGGAGAATTTCTTTTTGGATTAAATAATGGACAATGTATTCATGGTGGTGATTGGGATAGAACTTTATATTTAACTGAAAACCAGCTTGGATTTTTTACATATAATGGGTTTAATAATTATATGAGTGGAAATGGTATGTTTAAAGATGGTTTATGGCATCAATTTACAGTAACATTGGGAGTTTCAGGTAGAAAAATATTTGTTGATGGTCAATTGTTTATTCAAGATAACACTACTTCTGGTCAAAATTATTCAGGATTTTGGAGGATTGGAGGATTAAGTCCTAATGACGCAAATAATTCATCAACAAGTTTTTATGATGAATTTACTATTTGGAATCGTATTTTAACTCAACAAGAAATTTCAACACTCTATACAAGTTCATCTACAAATTTACCTGTAGAATTAGTTTCTTTTGAAGGGATATGTGATGATTCTAATGTTTCCATATTATGGCAAACAGCAAGTGAACATAATAGTAAAAGTTTTGAATTGGAAAAATCTAGAAATGGAGAAGATTGGTTTTTAATCGATCAGCAAGCTGCAGCAGAAAACAGCACAGTATTAACTACTTATGCTTTTAAAGAAGCATCTGAAAATAATGTACAAATAATTTATTATCGTTTGAAACAAATAGATATAAACGGTGAATCTAAATTATATGGCCCAATAGCAATTAAATGTGACAATCAATTTACAACTGATTTTAACATATTAGCTAATCCAACAAATTGCTCCGTTCCTATTCAATTTAATAACTTAATTCCATTAACAGAAAATTTAATTGAAATCAATAGTTTAAATGGTAGTACTCTTATAAAAAAACAATTTAATACTAACTCTGCTGCTTTGTTTTTAGAATTAGACGTGTCTTCTCTTGTAAAAGGCACTTATTTTGTCACACTAAATAAAAATGCATCGACCACTCAACGCTTGATATTGGAATAACCCTTTCACCACCTACCAGCCCCAAGTATTTATTGCTTGGGGTTTTACATTTATCCCAATACTTCCTCCATGTTTTTTGTAATTGTTTCGCACAATTGGTCGGTTGGAAGATCGTTGTCGTCGGCGCCAAACGGATCTTCAATTTCTTCTGCCAAGACTTCCATGCTCACCAAAATGTAGAAAACAAAGGTTGCTATCAAAGCAGAGAAATAACCAAATTGCATTACAAATGCTAATGGCAAGGTGGTTACGTAGATTAAAATGAATTTTTTGATGAACAAACTATACGATAACGGAATGGGTGTATTTTTGATGCGCTCACATGCGCCAACACATTCCATGAATTGGTTTAAGTTTTGATCCATTAAAAGCACGTCGGTAGAAGTTAATTGACCTTTTTGTTTTATGAATTGCAATTGATCGTAAAGTAAACCGCTTATTGCTAAAGGAATGTGTTCTTTACCACTTAAGTATTCGTATTCTGCTTCGTTGAGCTTTAATTGTTCTAGTTGTACTCCTTTGCGTAAATGCTCTTTAGCTGCAATTGCAAAATTGGGAATCATGCGCTTGAAGAATTCGCGGTCTTTTTCTTGCGGTAATAAACTCGATAATTTTATGGCAAAGTTTCGCGTGTCATTGACTAAACCACCCCATTTATTCCTTCCTTCCCACCAGCGATCATAGGCTGTATTGGTTCTAAAAACTAACAGCAAAGAAATCACAAAACCAATCAAAGAATACACTGCAAATAAATCTTTTAATCCCGTTGCATCTGGAAACAATTGTAAAACAATAAATGCAATTACAAGTGTTAATATTCCCATGTATAGGATTTCTTTTCGCAGCATATGAAACGTGTCACTTTTATGAAAGGCAAAAATTAATTTGGCCCAGCTTTTTGGATTGTATTTGATCATGGTGGATTTTTTTGGTAAAGGTAAGGGTTTTGCTTCTTATCAAGAAAAAAGTAATGAAAATTTGCGTTGCATGAAAACCGCCGATTGCGCATTGCTTCATGCTTATCCCTGATCAGCCAATGCTCACGCATAGGCTTGGGCGCAATTCCGCAAGCTCCACGGCTAAATCTTGGAAAATTTAGGGGATTCCGCACTTGCGGGTTGGATTAGGTACTTCGAACGAAGAATGTTTTAAAAAAGAATCAATTATTTTAGTAAACCACGTTTTTTCCATCAAAAATGTTAAAATATTAACAAGCATTTGCAAGGCATTGCGCAAATACTACCTTTGTGCTGTTAAATATTGAACATGGAAATTACACCCGAAATATACAACCGCTTAGAACAGCTGAATGAAAAGTATGCTGCACTTGGTCAAGATTTACTTTCTTATTTAGATGGTTTACTTTATGCTGATACTACAAAGTATTGGGATTACATTGCGTTGGACACCTTGTTGAGTTTGCAAAAGCCAAAAACACAAATACCGGATGAAGAAATTTTCATCATGTACCATCAAATAACAGAGTTGTATTTCAAATTGTCGATTCATGAGTTCAAACAATTGGGTCAAAAAAGTGATTTAACAGCAAAATTTTTCATCGATCGTGTAACGCGCATCAACCGTTATTTCGAAGCTTTAATCAAAAGTTTTGAAATTATGATCAATGGAATGGAACGCGAACAGTTTTTGCAATTTAGAATGTCATTGCTTCCCGCAAGTGGTTTTCAATCGGCTCAATACCGTTTCATCGAAATTTTAAGTACAGATTTCATCAATTTGGTGCACAAAGATAAACGTGCTCAATTTTCAGTTGCATCACCAATTCCAGCGATGTATGAACACATTTATTGGAAAGAGGGAGCGACAGAAGTTGGAACAGGTAAAAAAACGCTAACATTGATACAATTTGAAGAGCGCTACCAAGACGAATTTATTGCTTTAGGTGAGCAGTCTGTACAAACTAATTTATGGCAAGTTTACCTTCGTTTATCAACAGAAGAGCAACAAAATCCTGCTGTAATCAATGCGTTAAAGCAAAATGATGTGAATGTAAACATCAATTGGCCATTGGCTCATTACAAATCTGCAGTTCAATATTTGAATAAAAGTGAATCAGCAGATATT
>ERZ650308.195-NODE-195-length-34416-cov-4.986060_pt1 | contig 34416 bp, 44 predicted proteins | sample MGYA00376244_ERZ650308 | MGnify/ENA primary metagenome ERZ650308 (study PRJEB26733, sample SAMN07839295) | wastewater metagenome | biome: small river; feature: stream; material: water | place: USA: North Carolina | collected 2016-04-26 ... | reverse complement strand
TTCTTGCGATGCTGTTGCTTTTGATGCTGGGGAACCCTTTAAAGGTTGTGCCGCTTGTTGTGTCCCTGTAGGATCTTGTTGTGTTGGATCGATGTCTGCCATTTTAGTCCCAGTTTCTCATTCTTCTATAGCTCTCAGGATCGTATTCTCTGATACTACGCACAATTTCGTGGTCTTCTTCAGTGATGCCAAAGATAGGGCCAATGGCTTCGTTCTTAACTCTAGTGCGGGATGCAAAGCCTTTCTTTTCAGCAGGCTTGCCGAACGCTTCTGTTATAATTTCAGGCTCAAGTGCATACCAACGGCCGCCCAAACTTTCGTAATATTCGATATGTTTGTCTTCACTTTGAAACTCGTACAACTTACGGGTTCTAGCCCATAATGCAGGTTTTGTAGGTTCTAACTCTTGTCCTTCGACTAAAAGTTCATTTGCCTCTTCAAATAGGTATGTTTTCATTGTCTGAAATCCTGTGCGTAATCTATTATATATTTATCAGCCTTTTGCAAGATTGATTTTAAACAAATTACAGTTTAGCACACAGGAAATCAAGGCACAAGAGTGTTATTTGTAAAGGTAGTTAATAGTATCTTCGTTTTCTCTGTAAGTTACAGCACCGTTTTTATGGTGGAAACGTCTTGCCATTTCAGTCTTAGGACTTAATGTTACAAATGTTTCTACTTCAGGGTGTTCTTCCTTAATTTGGGCTTGCGCCTTAGAAATCAACGACTTACCAGCACCAGCAGCATAACTCCAAATAGTGTAGAACACAGCGGTATTTGTATTAACCACGGTGTCAGTTAAATCTTCCACTCCTTGCGGAATTCCGTTAAGAAATTTAACGCAAGTAACAGCAAGTGGTTGGTCTTTATCGTCTTTAAGAACAAAGATTTTAGAGTTGTCGTTAACTCGTTGGTCAGCAGGAATTTCAGGACGAACAGGGTCGTCTTTGATGAGAGAAAGTAAGCTATCGCTAAGATCGTCGATGATGTGTAACATTGGTGTGCCCCATAATATGGGTATTTATCTTTTTCTGTAAAAATGGTTGACCGGGCATGTATTTTATAGTATACTGTGAGCGTTGTCAACAACTTTTTAAGGAGTTTAAATGTTTTCTACAACTTTTCCTACAGCCGATGAAGTGAACCAAGCAATGGGTCGCGTTTATGGTTACATGGGGCTAGCAGTTTTGGTTAGTATGCTTGTTGCATCATTTGTTGGAGCTGATCCAGCACTTGTGCAATATTTCTTTACTGGCATCACTATGTATATTGTGATGTTTGCACCCTTGGCTGCGGTGTTTCTTATCGTTCCGTTGATTTCTTCCGATCCACCAAAGATTGTAGCATTGCTAGCATTGGTAGGGTTTGCTGCGTTAATGGGATTGAGTATGGCTGTTTTCTTTGCAGTCTATACAACTGCTAGTATCGTTAGCGCCTTTATGGGAGGTGCTGTATTGTTTGGGGTGATGAGTATTTACGGATACTTTACACGAACAGACTTGTCGCATGTTGGTCAAATGGCTACTGTTGCGTTGATTGCAATTATCATTGTAAGCGTTATCAATTTGTTTATTGGTAGCACATTTATGCAGATGGTTATCAGTGCAATTGCGATTGTGATCTTCTTGGCACTTACTGCTTACGACACACAAACTATCCGTGAAATGGTTAGCAATGGTGAAAGCAATAACGGTGCAGAAGTATTGGGTGCGTTGACGTTGTATCTAGATTTTATCAACTTGTTTATCAACTTGTTGAGCATCTTTGGTATTAAGAACGACGATTAATCTAGTACGTTGTCCTGGTTCTCGAGGCTCAATTCCTGATCTTCGAGTTCACGGATTTTATCAGCTAGCTCATCAATTAAACCTAGGTTTCGAATTATTTTGAAAACTAGGTTTTCTGTTGACCACTCGCCGGCACGTTCTAAGCCGGCTTTTCTCATCTGTACAATCTTATCTTTGACTGCACGAATCTTTTCTAAATCTTTGCTTAATAGAGCAAGTTCTATACTGTGCAACACAGCGTCTTTTTTAGCGTCTACAGCACGGTCATCTACACTGGGCTTGGACTTAGAGGGCTTAACAATCCAAGTGCGCTTTAACAAGCTATAAACACCCGTGCTGTGGTGTTCTTCTTCGGCACCCTGGATGTAACATTCTACAGGAAGACCTTTTACAGTAATATCATGCTGATCTGACCATAATGCTTTTTTAGCACTGTACAACTCACGTGCTTCGTCTGTAGGTAATCCGGACACAACAATGTGTAAATCAATGTCGCTAAAATCTGTCCACGTGAAGTTAGCGTTAGAACCTGTAACAGTAACATCTTCAATATCAAGACCCACTCTTACAAATTCAATAAATGCTTTTGCGATTTCTTTTAGTTTTGCTGCAATCTCAGGTTTTAACACACCCTTATCCCATAGTTTAGGATTAAGACTGTTGTTTACTGTGATCAGCGATTCTTTGCTAAATTCGGAGAGTTTCATTTAAACTCCGTATTTGTTTTTCTTTTGTTTAGCAACGATGCTTTGATTATTAACTGTGTCAGTTTCTGCAGAACCTTTTCCAGTTACTTCCTGGCTCGAAACGCCCATGATCTTTTCTGCACCTCTGCGTATCTCAGTATCTGCATCTGTATAGTCAGTTGTAACAAAGCTGCTACCTAGCGGCCCTTTTTGATACATTGTTTCTTCTGGACTACCTGCCATAGCAATACCCATTCTATATGCTAGATATGGGTTATTGTTGTTATCTAATGATGGATTCTTACGTAGCCCGCTAATAGACGCTTTTGCACTCTTGCGCAAGGGCTTAGTAGTTGTTTCGTTGATAAATTCTTTTGCTCGCATTAACTTATTTAGCCCACATTAGGTGGTAATAAGTTAATAACTTTTCTTCGTAGAATTCTGCAATTAGTCGGCAATATGCAGTATTGCGTTCTAGAACAAGCTGACATTTAGAATGATCTTGATTTAATAACCATTCTAAATGATCGAGTCCGATAGTCCTTTGCACCTTAGGCCAGTCAACTTCAATATTTTCACCTTCGTTGGGCACCCACTTTGTTAACTCTATCTTACTCGTCTTCATCGTTACCCATGTTATTCAAAATAGCACGTAGCTTACTAGATTCTACGTTAGCACGAACCTTGCCAACTGATTCACCTTCTGTGGGTTCTTCTCTCTGAACTTCAGTTTTACGTTTAATACTGTCAATGATAGAGCTAGTTCCACGCTGTGTTGCACCATTGCTCTCTTGTTCGTCTTCCGGTAAGTCACTAATTTTAAGAGTTTCAATATTGAACTCTAAGTCAATCTTCATACCTACGCCACTCGACGAACGTGTTTTCATTAACTGCAATTGGTAACGTCCACGTTCACGCATAGCTCTAGAAGTAAAGATACCAATAACGTTATCCGCAGTTTGAATCTTTGACAAACCACCCGAAATATGACTGTGATCAAATTCAACTTCTTCAACAGCACCACGGTTCAACTGTGCCGCTGTAACGAATACACATTGCTTTTCCATTGCTAAGTTACGAAGTTCTTCTGACACATATTTGTCCTTAACGAATAAGTTTTCTGCTGAAATCTTCTTACCGATAGGCATTAGCAAGTCCATGTAGTCTACTAACAATACGTCAACTTTCTTGCCACATTTAATTTCGTATTCTTTCATGTAAGCACGAATGTCGTTAACTGTCTTGCCAGATGGCATATACTTAACCTGCAACATTCCTGACTTCTTGCCGATCATTTTAACTTTCATTTCAATGTCGTCTAGATTCTTGAAAATCTCTCTTGTTGATACACCTGTTACCATTGAGTCAATACGCATTGACACCAGTGCTTCTGAAAGTTCTAGTGTTAGATACACAACATTCAAACCTGCAAGTGCAAAGTTAACTCCTAAGTTTGCCAAGAACAAAGATTTACCTGCACCTGATCCGCCGGCAAAGATATTCAGTTCACCTCGGTTAAATCCACCAAATAACTTACGATCCATTCCGGGCCAGCCGGTTGATACTTGCCCGTTCTTGTCTTTTAATCCCATCAATCGACTACGTGGATCAGCGAAATAATCGGTACCCATATCACGAGCAAGACCGATCTGAACAGCTTCTTTAATCAGTGCTTCTACTTCACCGTAGTTCTTCTTTTCAAGTAAATCAGTACTAGCAACAATTGCACGTTCCAATGCTTTATGTCTTGTAAAGTTTTCAAACTCATCCATTAGCCAAGTCATATGGCCTTCTTTAAGTTCAGTAGGCTTAACAAGATCTAGTCTACAGCTTGCATTTACCATTTCAAAGTCTGGTAGTACGTTGTATCCTTTAGCATACTCGTTAATGAACTCAGCCGCATCTTGTAACTTCCGATCGAATAATGTATGATCGAAAATACCTTGACATCTAACAAATACTTCTGCATCTGCTAACATCATTTCTAAATATAGTTTTTGTACGTTGTATCCGTAATCTTTTATCATAGTTTATTATACACTTTATGTAAAAATTTGTACACCATATGCCTTGGTCCATCTGTCCGCATCGGCACGGGAATTTACCATTGGCTGTCCTTTAATATTCAAACTAGTGTTTAACAGAATAGGACAGCCTGTTTCTTTATACCACTGCTCGAGTAACAATCTAAATGGACTGTTATCTGCTTGAACAGTTTGAAGTCGACTAGTTCCGTCAACATGCACAATAGCAGGGAATAACTCAGGATGCTTGCAACGATATACCTCTTGCATATAATCACTGCTACGGCCTGAAGGGATATCAAAGTATTCACTAGCCAGTTCAGCTAATATAGCCGGAGCAAATGGTCTGAATACTTCTCTATTTTTAATTTCGTTTACGCTGTCTTTAATAGAGTTTCCTCTAGGATCGGCTATTAAACTTCTATTGCCTAATGCTCTAGGTCCAAACTCTGCACGGCCTCTTGCTACTCCGCATATTTGATTCTGTAAAAGATAGTCGACTATCTCGTTGTTAGAAGTATTAATCCCCATATCGAAACCTAATAACGGTCCTGGGTATGTGATATGCTTGTTCGCAGAAGCTAATACAGCACCTATAGAGCTACCGTTGTCGCCAGGTGCTGGCATGATCCATAGATTGTTAAAATACTTATATGCAAGGGTATTTGCTGCACAGTTTAATGCACATCCGCCCATAAGAACTAAGTTTCGACTGTTAGACAACTTTGTAGCTTTGTCTAGAGTTAACTCAAACAAAAACTCATAAACTTTCTGTGTAGCTGCCGCAATATCATAAAGGTCTTGCTGACTTGTTAAATCAGGCCTCCAGTCATTACATCCTCTGTGAAGATTTTGTTTAAACGTAAACGGATGGGTCGACGATGCGGTAATGTCTACAAACTCGTTGAGTATGTCTCTGTACAGTCGAGCAGGATCCCCAAGAGCTGCCATGCCCATTAAAATATACTCTTCTTCATTTGGTTTTAATTTACAGCGTTGAGTCATTGCGCTATACCAAATTCCTACACTGTTAGGATAATTCAAAGAGTACAACTTAGTGAGAGAAGATTCATGTCCTTGCCATATACTAAGAGTATTAAATTCTCCAATTGCATCTATAACAACTACACACGCATTATCAAATGTTGATGTATAGTATCCTGCCGCGGCATGGCTATGATGATGGCTAACAGTATAAATCGGCACATCAATTCCAAACTGTTTAAGGTACGCTGCCGGGGAGTTATTGTGAAAACCTTGTCCTGCAATAAGCTGCCTAATAGTTTTTAGAAAAGGTTTTTCATACCAGCATACTCTATCAGGGTAACCGCCGTACTTGTGTATTGCGTGGTCTACTAGTGATAATGATAAATTGGGGTCGTTCTTAATCCCGCTAAAGCGTTCACTGTCGCTAGCGAATACTAATTGATTTTGATTAAAAACAGCCAATGCAGCATTATGACTGTTTGCACTTATACCCCAGGTTATCATTTGTAAATGAAAGGATCTCGTTTACGCAACTCGTCTAATCGTTTTTTAATTTGTCTGCGATGTAGATAAGTTCTAATTGGAGCTAGTATGAAATTAAGTATTGATTTCATCTTGTTCGATAATCTCTAATTTTCGTTTCTGACGATTCTTCGCCATTGTAATTTTAATCTCACCCTCAACCGCTGTTTTAATTATGTCAATGATAACAAATAATTTTCCGTATCGTTGAACAGCTTCTGCACAGTCCTTTACATCGTCGTCCCAGTTAGGAGATGCAACAGCCCACCCGTACTCAATGGCCTTGCTGTACAGATTTAATCCTGCCTTATCTTGGTCAGGAACTACAATAACCTTTGCCCCTAAACTGTTAATTATTCTTGCTTGTTGTTCAGCGACATCGTTCGTAAGTAGTCCTACGCCGTTTACTGATAGTGCATCAAACTGCCCTTCGACTACAAATACATACTTGTTGCCTTCGTGCTGTGCATCTATGTTGTAAACAAAATGTGGATGCTGATCAGACACATATTTCGGTTTGCCTGCTTTGATCTTTCTTGCAGTATTTCCTACAAGTCTTCCTTCATACCAGTATGGTAAAATAACTCTATCAGTATATCCTGGCTCGGGAGTCCAATAGAAATTGTTATCCATCGGATTAACTCCTCTGCTTATTAAGTAAGCAATTACTGGTTCTAAGTTTGGTGCAACTTCTGCTAGATCAGGACTTACTACCCACTTGTTAATAGGCATCGATCCAGGTGGTAATTCTTTATCAGTAAATGTAACTTTGACAGCTTCTACTGATTCTACATATTCGGGAGACTCTGTTTTCATTGCCTCGAATACCATGGCGTTAATAGTATCGTTGCCTGCCCCCATCCATCGGCATAGAGATTTAAATTTTTCTGTTAGTGTTCTGCCCGGTTGCCAACTTGCGGTGTATTTGCAGTTGAAACAATTAAAGACAATACCGTGGTCAAATCTCAGTCCGCCACGTTTTCTAGTGTCTTGGGCGTGACCTCTATGATGGCAACAGGGAGCATTAAAACTAGTCCATCCGCTGGGGCTAGTTTTTGCACGAGGCGGGATAAGAGAACGGAATAAATCCACTACGAGAGTCATACATATATTGTATTATCTGTAGAGTATTTTGTCAATAGTTCCTGTGGTAGGGATGTGTTTAATTCTAAACCAATTATACTTTCCCTGTATGTTTTTGTATTCAAGTCCAGCAGTTGGTGTAAAAGTTAGTAAGTCGGACCAAACACTAGGAGCTGCGTCATCACGAATGCTTCCTTGGATAATTACAGTTCCAGTATAGTTTGTAGAGTAAAATTGGAAAGTATGCAAACTCTGAGGTATTGCTAGATCGCGTTGTGCATCTATGATACTGCTGATGTAGAATCTAGGAGTAGTTTCACCTTGTGTTTGCGGATTAGCGTAACTAAAATGATCAACTATTTCACTTTCGGTTGCAACACCTAATACATCGCCGGTCACTTCAATAGTTCCAATTGCTCCGTATTGTGCATCAAAATACATAGGTACTCTAGATGTTACCTTATACTCAGTTCCGCTAACTGCTGCTCTAGTCTCTTGGCTTATGCTGTAATTGTACATTCCTGGCTCAATGTCAAGTAACTCTGTTTGAGTTAGGATCAATCTAGCTGTTCCGCTTGTTACGCCAACTTCGTCAAAGTCTTTAGAGAGGATAAGATCTTTTCCATCTCTCGCAACGAGGTTAAATACCAAAGTGGTTCCTGTGTATGCTAATGCTTTTTGGTCCGAATTGCGTACTTGCAAGTCGATCCTATTATCTACGCTACGATACACTTTTAGTTTGTTGTTGTACACTTTTCGATACCTTTCTGTTGTCCAGGAAGCTAACGTAGTTGTGTAGACCTCTAACCTAATTGGATATAAATAAACAGAATTAATTTGCATGTTAGCGAACCTTTTACATATTTATCAATGAGAATAACAGAAAATCTACAAGAAAACTTTCCATTTATAAGTGTTATTAACCACGTGAATCACGAATACGTGGGTATTATCATTAATCAAGATGCCCAAGTTACAAGTATATACGACTATTCAGCTATAAAAACTGAAGAAGAACGTACCCGATTCCTCGAATTAGGCGAAGCCTGGTGGTGGGAGTCAAATCGACAAATACCTATTAACATCTTTCTTCTTAAAGAAATTTCAGAATTTCGTTATATTATTAAGAACTTTGCCACTAAAGATGTTAAGGTTTTACTAGGACCGTGTACTAGCTTAAACGATATTATTGTTAAACGAATTAAGCGCAAGAGTATTACGCTAGTAAGAAAGTCAACTTAATTCTTCACAAATCAAATTCATTTGAACTACAATTGCTGTGGCGTAGGCAATTGCATGACTCTTCTTAAAGTAATATTCGTTACCGTCTGGCTTTGCCCACACGTCTGCCGCCACAGTCTTCCAATCTTTCCCTATCAAATGACGCTTCGCAGGTCGGATTACCGCTAACACCGCAGCCAGTTGTTCCACGCTCTGCGGCTTCATTTCTCTCAAGATTGAGCCGTGCCCGTTCACGTGAAACAGTTTTTCCGTAAAGTCGTCTTCTAATAATAGATCCCATATAGGTTCCTGTGTCATTAATCGTACTAGGTGTTCTTCATTTTGAACACCTTTGTATATGCCAACATTAAGAAAGTCTATTTTAAAATATCCATTCTTTTCAGCTTCGTTGTACGGAATAGCACACAATCCAGTCTTTGCATTAACAGGTACTTCATGTAAGTACACACCTGTGTTATGCTTAACCAATTTGCCGTTATTGTCACGACTTGCCTCGGCATACTTAAATAACGCCAGTGCGTCATCTCTGTTGACAAAGTCTATATCAATATCCGGCATCATTTATCCTTTTCCAGTGATTTGTACCTTCGGTTTTGTATCCAATGTACTTTTCACCAGTTTGCATATCAGTTAATAGCCACTTCTCAGGGCACTTGGTATATACTTCCAAAGTCACAGCTTTGTCTAAGTCTTCTACTTCGGTTCCGTCTAAGAGTGTTCTAGTTTTCATTGTAATTTGGTTGTTTCAAATAGAAGCAATGGTAATGTTGTTGCTAAAAAATCTGCATACTCGTCAGCTGCGTCACGATCTTCAAACCCCATAAACTTTACATATACATTGTTAGTGTCATCAATAACTACTTCAATGTTAAGATCGTCACGAGAGATATACTCTTCGTTGTCTTCTAATTCTTCTTTTCTTGGCATTACGGTATTTTCGCCTCTTTAATAACTTCTTTAACTAACTCAACATCTGCAGGTAAGGACTTAAAACGTCTCATCCAAAATTGCGGATCAATTACAGGACCAACAATAGCCAGTTGTTCGTCGTTCATTTGTTTAAGCATCTCTTTTCCAGACTTGCTATTTAATAATACCCAAGGGCTAATTAAGCCTTCTTTGATATCATGTGTTGCTCGGTTAGCGTTAGCATACAGGAAATAGTGTTCCCAAGCACTGTTATTCTTATCAGCCCAATCTACCATTGTCTGAATCGTCCTCTGGATGGCTCCGTCGGCGGGTTCAACTTTAATAAGGTCGCTGATGTATTGGTCATAGAGCTCGTCTCTACACCAATGGTCTAACTTAACACCGCTCTTGATAACAAAGTCAATAAATCGTTCAGGATAAATCGGATTTGTGTTTGACATAAAGCTGCCAAATTTTACAAATGCTGTGTAATAAGGACTAGATGCAAACTCATCAAAGGTTTTCTGTTTAGCAGTCCTTTGAGTAAGTTCGTAAAACTTTTGAAACGTAAGAAGACCTATCTGTACGTGGCGTTCATTTTTAGAGATGTGTCGACGCTTCTGTTCGCATATATGAACAAACAGCGTCTTTTCTTTGGCAAACAATTTGCCGCAGTATTCACACTTAAAATTTAATTGCATTGATTGCTTTTTTATCCCAACCAAGAGATTCACAATATTGCTTGATTTCTTTGTCTGTTGTGACTGTTGCAAGTGTTTCGACATCATTGATCTTCATGTTAGGGAATAACTCTGCTAAGAACTCAACTTTTTTGTTTTTTGCTTTCTTTAGCGGAATCCATTCGTGGAAATAAGTTTTCTTTGTAGGATGGCTGCACAAACATAAAGTTTGCCACACTAGCTTAGGATGCTTCTGAATCGAATTCCAATTCTTGTTATAGAACTCATTCACAGTCAATAAGAAGTGTTCTTGCAATGCGCGGTCATTGGTCTTGACGTTACTAATGTATCGGTTCAAGTTCCAAAAGTCACCTTTGATTTCTTTGCGACCTTCATCAGTGGCAGCGTCCCAAAGATCTTTTAAATCTAAATCCACTGCTGGAATTATTTCTTTGAATAAGTCTATATGTTTATTTGCCATCGTTTTTACCTAAGTAGTATAGCATTTTAGCACGATCAAGTAGGTCTTGTAAAGCAGGATTAGATGCTGCTGCTATTCGAATTTCGTGCCACAATTGATTTTCTTTAACTGTTTCAAATGTGGCTCCTTTTACTCTTGCAGGATTGTCATCTAATTCCCAATCATAACTGATTGCGGCCCGAGTGCTGGGATCAGAACCGAACTCTCTAGCGTACACAGTGCCGCCTTGGCGTTCAAATATGTACTTTACTTTGTCCATTAGATAACCTTATCTAGTTGTAAAATCTCACTTTGGCGACTTACTTCTTTAACAAAGTATGCACAAGGAGGATTAGGACCATCATGCAACGGAACTGTTAATAGTTGACCGTTTTTCATCTTTGGAAAATACCAGCGAACGTCTTGAAATATATTTACAATCTCAACTGACATGTATTCGCATTTGAAACCCTTAACTGGATTAAAAATAAATGCATCAAAGCCTCGTTCATTAATACTTGTTAGTGGAAGGACTTCTGGATCAAGTCCGCAATCTTTATCGCCTACTACCATACACCAATCTAACGGCATTTGAATTTCATAGCCACCGATGTTTAATAAAATTGCAGGACTGTTAAATGATTCCAAGAAGATTAATGGCATAAAGTAAAAGTCAGGTTCATTAGGACTAGAATTGTCTAGCACACTAAATCGCATGTCTTCATCTACTTCGTCCGGTAAATCATTTAGGTCAAATGCCGTGTTGTTTAATGTTAAAATTCTCATATGTTTACCTTAGTTATTGTAAAAGGATACTTTGCATCCTTATAGTATTTCTTTCTCTCTGTTAGATGTCGCTTGGCGTACTTACAGGTGGATGTTATATCCCAAATCTGGACGAAGTCTTTGTCTTCTGCTTTCCTAATACCTCGGCCAATAGATTGTATAACTCTAACAAAGCTCTTTCCGGGTTCCACAAGAACCAGATTAAAAATCCTAGGAATATTAATCCCCACAGCGGCCACACCATAAGTCGCCACAATAATTTTGTTAGTAGCTGTACGTACTTCATCATATTCTTCTTTCCTGTCGTCTAATTTAACACTACCGTTAATAAATGCAACTTCAGGTTTGCCTTCTTTGATAGTACCAAACAGCGTTGATAATTCTTTTACTAAAATATTTCCTGTTTCGATTCTGTTCACTAACACTAAAGTATTACCGGTTAGTGACAGTTCTTTAACCTTTGCAGACATCCAGGACATTCTGTGAGGATCGGTTACTAGAAAACTATTTTCTTCTGCGTAACTTCTGAACACCTGTACATCTGTTGTTTGCAAAATGTTAATGTGTAGATTTGATAACACACCTTTTTCTTGCAAGTCGTTAGCAGATACGTGGTTAATAACTGGTCCAATACTAGCTAAGATGCCCTGGAATTCCCAAGCTTCTTTTGGTACTGTTCCTGTTAATCCCCAACGAATTGCACAGTTCTTAAAGTTCTGAGTTAGTAACTTAGTTAGAACTTCTGCCTTGGCTTGGTGGACCTCGTCAACAATAATTGCCGCAACGCCTTCGGTGAATTCTGCCAAGGATAATGCTGCATCATCGTAACTATTCTTGTCAAGCACATTGAGACTTTGCCAAGTACAAATAGTGTGTGTCTTGTTTAGTTCTTTTCGATCGCCGAAATATACACCTACATCTAAACCAAGATTGCGATAGTCTTCTTCTGTTTGTACCACAAGGCTCTTGTTAGGAACAATAACCATTGTGCGCCCGTAAGGCTCGCATAACTGACTTAACGTGGCTGTGGTAATAGTCTTGCCGGCACCTGTAGCAACTTCTTGCAGTGCTTGTGGATTTTCTAAAAACTTGTTTACAACATCATATTGGTAGTCGCGAAGTTTAATAGGCTTGCCAGCTTCGGGATGCCCTTTAGGCCATGTCTTACCTTGATCAGCCCAGTAATTTTCTGTTACCGGAGTAAACTTAAACTCATGAGGTTGCCGTTCGTCTTCAACATCAATCTCGTAACCAGCCTCAGTAATGATAGGAAGAATAACATCTAAGTGTGCAAGGTATCCGGTACCACCGATACCAAAATAACTCTTAGTGCCATCCCATCTGCCAAGTTTATACGCTGGCATATGACGAGCATACGGCAAATCATATTTTAACTTGTTGGCAATTTTGCGTCTTGTCTCTACTGCCAACCCTTCTAATTTAATGTTTACTTCATCTTTAATTATTAATTTACAATTCGACAATATTATTATTCCTGTGTTCCGACGGCTTTATATTACCCACGAAAATCACTAATGGATGACTATTAAACCAGTCACGTGCTATTCCGTTCGTCGAGGGGTAAAGGTTATTGCTTACTAATATTTTAACAGATTCAGTGTCTTTAAACAACCACTTAGCAGGTTTATGATTAAAAATCAAAAACTTACCTTCTTCAATTTTCCCACCAAACCCTAAGTTCTTAATCATGTCATTAAGTTGTGTGTCGGCATTCTTTTCTGCACGGAAACACACCTTAACTAGGTTCCTATCTATACCACAAGCGTCCACAGATTTAGAAAATTCAGACAACCAGTCGGTAGTTTTACCTACTCTATCTAGGATAATACATACTTTGCCGTCAACTTCATTGCACAGCGTCAACAGTTCTTCATTGGTCTTGATCCAATAGTTAGAAGGCTTAGTTGAAGCAATACGTTCAATAGGTGTTTCGGGTTTCTTGTCAAGCAAAAATCCCATATTCTTTGCTAGGATAAGGTCATTACCCATTTTACCTGTCTTATTTTCATTCCAGTATTTCAACGCATCGTCGGAGGCATTGATCAGCTGAACTGTATTATTTTGTATTACAGATCTCGGAGTAATGTCAGCTTGATTATTCCAAATTTCCTCAACTTGACCGAGTACAGTTAAAAAGGAATCGTCAATCTCAAACTCGTGGCGATGAACAAACTCGCCAATTTGCACTAGATTGCACTTGTATAGATCAATCTTTCTAACTTTGTTGTCAGCATCCCACATTGATGCAATTTTTACGTGTTGCAATGTGTCTTCAAATGCTTGTTTCAACTGAAAAGGAAATTTTAGGCATACCTGAATCACACCATTGCTGTCAGTCTCTACGTATATTTTCTTGGAATTGTCTAAAACTCTAAAAGGATACTTCCATTTTGCACTATCTAACTGAGATACAAAGTCAAATCCGTGCATAGCTGTAATATTCTTGTACTTGTTTAAAAGTTTTAAGATATAACTAGCTTGAGCTTCAGTTAGATGTGTACCATTTGATAACACATTAAAGAAACTTTCAATAGGTGAGAGATCCTGCGCCTGAATAGGGATGTTAACACTCCCTATAAAGTAGTAGAACTCAATGAATATGTCTTCGTAATGATTTGATGGTAGCATTGTTTAAGTATAAACGATACTACGAGAAAAGTCAAGGAAACAATCGGCGTATAGGAATACCTTGGGCAATTTCGTCAACTGTCCATTCTGTATGACACAGTTTTAAAAACCATTCACTTCGGTCAGGCAATGCAATATTTTCAATATTTTCCAATTTGTCACTAATTGGATGTGCCAAACTAGTCGAATCGCATATAACGGGTACACCTTCTATGGCTGCTTGAACTGCTGGACCGCTATTGTAGTTAATAACGCAGTGAAAATTGTAGTCAATATCAAAGTCGTCGTATGTACCTGGCACACGCATAGGACGTTCTATCACTGCACCCGGAACATCAAGGTAAAATGTAGACCGAGGATGTGGTCGAATGACGATTTTTCGTGGTGTTACCTGCTGTAATTTAAAAACTAAGTCTTGTACCCACTTTGACATAGGCACTTGACCTTGCCATTGAAGGCTAGCCTGGTGTTGACAGGCAATTAGTATTTCGTTCTTTCTATTTGTTTTCAGTGGCTTTAGGTTAACTCCTAATTTTTCCGGTCTGTTCTGTTCTAGATCCACAGAATTTCCAAAAATCCCAAGAGCGTTGACATTATTAATAGAAATGCGCCAAGTAGTATTGCGTAATAAATTTCCAACTTCGATAATAACAACAGGAATGCCTTGTTGCTGACATTTATGATAGACGGCTTGGTTGGCCGCCATTCGTCCTGCCCATAAAACTGACCAAATTACTGCAACTTCCTCTCCCTCACTTACAATTTCATGGCCAGATGCTAATAGGCCTTTCTCAAAAGCATTAAAAATCTCTACACTGTTTAACGCACCGTGTTCGCGATATAATTTGAAGCGCATAAGTTGAATAAATATCAGAGTATTTAATAAACATGAACAAGTTCCAGAAAAGAATCTCAAAAATGTCAACAAGTTGTCAAGCTGCAATCGTTGTTGGTGATGGATTTGGTCATTTGCAAGAATTATTAGAAGTATTCAACACAGTATTTGTAGTAGCGAGTAAACCTCCAGCGATTCGAGCAAGGAATTTGATATACCGAGAGTCATTTGAGTTGTTTGAACAACTAGCTGAAGTAAATTTTATGTTTTACAATCTAAACTCCATAGGATTACTAGAAAAGTCCACTGGCATATGGACCCGGAACAAACCTATTGTTATTATCGAAGGTAAAGATGTTATCGGAAGAGAATTTTCCAAGTCTTTATATGCCACACGATACAATGCAGTACATCAAGAAGAAGAATATCACGTATGGAAATTAAACCAATGAGTGTAGCAGTCGTTACTACATTCCATCAATCAGGCTACGACAAATACGGCAAACGTATGATACAAACATTTCTTCAAAACTGGCCTAGTGATGTAACTTTGTATGTTTATGCAGAGGATTGCGAAGTATCTGAAACAGCACCAAATTTAAAAGTAATTAATTTGCTTTCTGCAAGTCCCGAACTTGTAGAGTTTAAGAACAAATGGAAAAACGTTCCTAAAGCCAATGGCGATGTTAGCAGTGACCCAATTAGGTCTAGAAGAAAAGATGCAGGAAAAGGTTTTAAATGGGATGCTGTGCGATTTGCTCACAAAGTCTATTCAATCTTTCACTGTGCTGCTAACACTAGTGCAAATATGTTACTATGGATGGACGCAGACTCTGTTTGCCACAGTCCTATTTCAATTAACGACATTAATAGGTTATGTCCTGCTAGTAAAGACCTGTGTTTCTTAGGAAGAAAAGGGAAATACACAGAATGCGGTCTGTATGCAATGAATCTAGATAGTCCCGCTACTCGCGAATTCTTAGAAAAATTTAAATCAATGTACACATCGGCAGAAGACGGCATCTTTAGTTTAGAAGAGTGGCATGATAGTTATGTGTTTGATGCAGTTAGACAACGTATGCAATTAAACGAACTAGATTGGAGTAGTCACTTAATAACAGGTGAAGGTCATCCGCTAATTAATAGCGAATGGGGATCATACATTGATCACTTAAAGGGCGATAGAAAATCTTCAGGTCGTAGCAAGTCTACAGATCTAAAAGTAAAAAGAACAGAGGCATACTGGCAATGAAAAGTTTTATAATTTGTCTATCTAAAATAGAGTCGTCGCTTAATACGGCACTTGCGCTAAAATCAAAACTAGAAGAGTTTAATATGCCTGTAGAGTTATTTGAAGGCACATACGGAAACGATGCGATAGGAATGATGGAGGCAGAAGGAAGAACAGTCCATCCCTGGGGTATCAAAGGTCCAGGCAATCTAATAGATTCTAACCATCCTAGTTTTGAGAAGTTAATTAGACCAGGAGTAAAAGGATGTTTCTACAGTCACTATAAGTTGTGGCAAAAGTGTGTAGAACTTAACGAACCAATTATTATCTGGGAGGACGATATTGTTCTTACCCGACCGTTTATTCCGGTAGACTGGGGAGAAGTATTAGTAATTGCACTAGGTCACCAAACTAAGAGTGCTAAGTATATGCATCTTCTAGAAACTCCAACAGGAGTACCGGCAGCAGTTGAGTACCTACAATCTTCCATGCCGGGGTGTTGCGGCTATGCAATTAAACCCGATGCTGCTAAAAAACTACTAGCTGAGTTTCATCACACCTACTTGCCTGCTGACAATGCGATAAATCAATACATCGTCAACATAGAAATACACAATTACATTATGGGAATAGCATTAGTTAAGAAAGACGGTAAGCGGTCATTAACTACTAATACAGAAATATGGAAAATTTAATAGAACTAAGGGACGGATGGTCCTGGCCAAAGACCGATATAGGGTGTTGGGAGTATCTAAACAAGTACTCCGACGTTCCAAGTAAATGTGCTACCTTTGTTAAAGATAAACAGGTCGTTGTACAAGCAGGAGGAAATAGTGGGTTCTATGTTAAGTCATATGCTGCGCTGTTTGACACAGTCTATACATTTGAACCAGATGCATTAAATTTTTATTGTCTTAACAAAAACATTACAGAGTCAAATGTGATAAAGATACAAAGCTGTTTAGGATCAACAAATGAATTAGTAGGACTCCGTGGACGCAAAAATACTGGCAGACATAGCGTTGATTTAGATTCTAAAAACAAACACATTCCAACGTTAACCATTGATAATCTAGGGTTGTCACGATGCGACTTGATTCATCTTGACATTGAAGGGTACGAACTTTTTGCTCTTCAAGGAGCCACTAAAACTATCGAGGCTTATAAACCAACAATTGTTTTAGAATTAGTCGACAACAACGAAAAATTTAATTATACAGAAAACGAAATATGTACATTTCTTAGTCAGTTTGGATACAAAATAAAAGACAATATCTATACTGATGTAGTATTTCAGATATAACGTTTCATATGGTTCCAACATTCGCCAGATTTTAACTCGTCAAAGTTCCAATGGAACATTGATATTCTTTCAATCCACTGTTGTCTATCAGGCAGTAGTGGATTTTCTATTTGTGATAAACTAGTGTTAGCAATGTCTCTACACTGACTGTTTAATGGATCTGTCACAAATACCGGATAGCCTTCTATTGCTGCTCCTACCACTGGACTAGAGTTATGGTTTATTGTTGCCCAACAGTTTTTTAAATCGTCTACTAAGTTTTCGTTGTGGCTTAACATTACATCATACCCTAACTTTACTTTGCACAATGGGCCGCCTGATTTAAAGATTCTTTTAGTTTCTTTGTCACCGGGGTGTAGTCTAATTACAATAGGACGATCGCTATACTTTCTAATTTCTGCAATTGTTTTTATAGCCCATTCTTGATTGTTAAGTCCGCCCATTGACCAGCCGCCATTGCGCTGCATACACAATAAGATATGGCTTCCGTCAGTGCGATAGTCTTTTAAAGATATAGATAAGTCCTTGCTAATCTTCTTCCATCTAGCAGGATCTATAGTTGAGTCACAGTAAATCCCGGTACTTGGAAAAACTCCATTGAAACTATATCTAAGATAGTGTAACGGATTATTAGTATTTGCATACAAGAATAAATTGCTGTCGACTCCGACAACATATTTTGCAGAAGTTAATTGTCCATCGATTACTCTATTACGCAAGTCTCCGTGAGGAGTACTAATTTGATCAGGAGCGACCCATCCTTGTATAATAGCAACATCAGATTGACGATGCGTATAATCATTAACATCGAGTACCTCATCACCTAATGCCTTTGCTCCTTGCGCAAAGAATCTAAGAATGTCGATTTTCTCTTGATTCTTGTTATTAGGTACAGTTTTATGATACACAGCTATCTTAGTCATTCTTCTAACATCCGTTTGGCAGTTCCGTCTCTAAGCTCTCTTACATGATATTGTCCATAGGCTAAATGACATGCCCAACTGAATACTTTGTCTGCATCAGGGTAATACGGAGTTTCAATTTGACTTATATCTTGTAATGATACAGGACTAGCAGCATTACACGGTGCTAGAGTAAATGCGGGAATACCGTATAGAACAGATTCTGTTGCAGCTACGCTATTGTACGTTATAAGCGCAAAAACATCGTCATCTAAGGCCTGCTTCAGTGTATTATGTTCGACACGCTGTAAGCGTGATTTAGCACGATCGCGAACTATAATTTCTCTATCAGTGTAAAGTTTTAATTTAGCAATAGTTTCGCTGACCCACTGTTCTTTGTTAATATTATAAAATTTACAAGGCTTTTCGTCTGGGGCGGCGATGATTATTTTACTGCCGCCTTTCTTCCATTTCTCAATAGGCAACTGTAATGCTTCCCATCTATCAGCAGGACGAGCAATAATTTCGTCGTGCTGTAAGTTGTTCTTTACAATCCTGTGCCAAAGTTTCCAACCGTTAGGGTTTAATAAATTCTTTTGGTTTCCTAGATACCCAGTATCCATGTAGTAGAATGTTCTGTTGTCTTTCCAACATTCTTGCATCAACTTATATTTTAATATGCCTCTAAGTATGATTGGATCTGTAGAATCAGCATAATTAAAACCATCAGTGCTAACGATTTTATCTCCAGAGCTGTGTGCAAACATATTGATATATTCGTCATTGCCATCTTTACTTAGGCAGATCCAACTACTCATATATTTCTTTGTTGGCAGTATTCAGTTAGAATTCTTTCACGGTGCCATTCATCTCCCATTGGAGTGGTTGCAAATTCGTGAAAGCTAGGAGTGCCTAATGTGTAATGTAGAAGTTTGGCATTTAGATTCGGGCCAAACTCGTCAGGTAACCAATTCCACTCTATTGGTAATTCTCCTATTCTTGAATCATCAGTCCATTCAAATCTGTGAAGATGCGCACCGGATGATTGTTGAATGTATGCAGGGGTTAGCTTTAGTGTTGGAAAACTAGAGCAGTTGAACAGCATAACACTAGACCAATTTTTACGAGGATAGTCTTCGTTCTTTGCACCTAGATATTTCTCAGTCATTTTAGTTTTATAATCGTGCTTAACTACTTGCACATCCTTGGTAGGATCTTTTAAGTTCCATAACTCTGCGATGTCGCCTCTTACAATCATGTCTCCATCTATAAAGATAGCATGTCCGGAAAATTGCATTAAATGGGGTACAAGAAATCTACTGTAGATAAACTGATTGCTACCGTCAGTATGTGTTTCTGTGTAGTCTGTTAACAGATTAAGCGCCAGCGGAATAATGCTAACTAGCTGGCTGGCATTTCGTATAATACTATTAGCACATACATGGAATGCAATAGCTTCTCTAGGATCGTACCCTATAAAGACTGGAATCATTTTCTTTCGATATCCTCTTCAACACATTTCTCTCCGTATTGAATTTCAACAATCTTGCAAGGAACATCGTAAGGGTTAGTTAGTTGATGCCATTCACCCACAGGTACTTTGTATTCTAAATGTTCTTTAAGTAAAGTAGGAGGCAAAGTATATCCGCCAGCCATCATAGAATTTACTATGCAAGCACCGTGACTAACAATCCAATACTCGGCTCTGTGAGCATGTCTCTGCATCGATAAACTCTGTCCCGGCTCTACTGTAAGTTCTTTTACTTTCATTCCAGAAACTTCGTGCAACACACGATAGTAACCCCAGGACCGCTCTGTCTTAGGAGCTTTCCATTCTTGCAAAATCCACGAGCTAGAATTCTTTTTATCTTCGCCGCCTACACCAAAGGCAAACTCTAAGTTATCATCTATGATGTCCATTTCTGGGATATTTGTTGAAGTGCGATCGCCGCCATTGGCAAAGATAATTTTATTCTGAGGATAACTTTGACGTACCATTTGAATGGCATGTTTAGCACTTCCATCACTATCGTCAAAGTCTATGACAAAATCTACACCTACAATGTTACGTACGATTGCCGAACGTTCCATGTATGGCATAAACGGTGTTCCCTTCTTACGTGTTAACCACGCATCAGAGTTAACACCTACGACCAGGATGTCACCAAGTTTTTTGGCTGCTTTTATATAGGCAATGTGCCCAGAATGAAGGGGGTCAAAACCCCCAGTAATTAATACAATACGGTTCATGCTGATATTTACCAGCAAGAAATATTCACATCTTAAAGCGTGGCATCTTCAAGACCCGCAGTGCGTAACTTAACAATGTTTGACACTTGCCATTGTTTGATATCTAGGGCTTTGATAATGCCAAGCCACTTGTTACGTAGCAAGGCAAAATCATTGATGATTTTTTCAAAATCTACAACGTCTGCTTCACCTTCTACGAACTTTTCACAGTCCCTAGAAGATAAAGCACGTTGATAGTTTTCTAGATATTTACGAAAATGTTGACTACGTAGTCGACGAAGTTCGATGTTTAGATACTCAAGGATACCTTCAATCTCTTGAAGTTGATTGAAACGATTCTCAACAATACCTGGCATTTGTGCTGAAATTTTCTCTAAGCTACCCGATACTTTACAATCAAATTTTGCTTGCAAAAGTTCGGACTCGTAGAACGCCACAGCATCTGGTATGTTTGAAATGTCTCTACTAACCTTGTCGTACCAATTTGTCATTCTTCGTCTTCGTAATAGTCGTCTTCTTCGTCAATGTCGCTACCATCAATAGCATATTGTATAGCATCATCAAGGTTCGGGTCAACCCCAATTAAACTTTCAATAATTGACTCTTTAACACCGTAATCTAATAAAGTGTTAACGTAGTCTGCCGCGACATCTTTACGTGCCTTTTCAGGAATGTGTTCAATAACAACGTTCCATAAATCTGCAATCAAGTCTTCTTTCATTCATCAATCTCCGTTTCAGGTTCAACTGTAGTAGTTATCCCTGATTCGACTTTTTCACCGTTTTTAGAAATATCAGCCATTGCAATATCAAGACCATTCTTCTCGTTCTTTTCCCAAGCCTTGCGGAACTGCTTAATAATTTCACCATCGCTAGTTGTGTACACTAAACTGTTACCTTCTTTCTTGAGCAAGCCTTTAGCTTCGAACAAGTCGACTAGACCTGAGTAAGGATTCATACCTGTTTCGTATGGAATCTTAACTTGAACTGATTCAAACGGCTTTGCATAACGTGTTTTCATAATTTTGCAAGCAGCACGAATACCGTTTACTTCTGAAACTTTGTTACCTTCGTCGTCTTCTTTTAACTTCAACTTACGCATAGCAACAACAATAGAGCTAGCGTAGATAAAGCCTTGACCGCCGGAGATCTTGTCATCTGGGTCAAACATATCTTGCGATGCGTATGTATGGTTAGTAGCAACTAGACCAATGTTGTGAGCGCCGAACATGTTAACACAGTTACGAACAAGTGCTGTTAGTGCCTTAGGCTTACGACCCATGTCACCTTTTAAATCACCTGCTTGGAATTGGTTAACGTCTGTAGGAGTTAACAACATACCCAACGAGTCGATTACAAATAATACCTTAGGCTTATCTTCATCGGGCATCGTTTTATATTCTGCAACAAATTCTGTAATAGTCTTTGCTACATCGTCGATCATAGCCATGTTAAGTTTCAACAACTTTTCAGGACTAGTATCTACGTCCAAAGCGTGTAACCATGCTTCGTCTAGAGCATTTTCTGTATCAATTAAGATAGGAAAGATGCCTTGTTTTTGTGCGTTAGCAACTAGGTTACCTGAACAGATAAAACTCTTACCTGCACCAGATTCACCTGCAAAAACAGTAACCTTACCTAATGGGATTCCTCTTTGGAAATCTCCGCTGATAAGATAGTTTAATGCGTAGTTGTTTGTGCTGACCCAATCAGTTGGATCGTTAAAGCCAATACTAAGACCGTCGATAGACTTAGTGATTGACTTTCTAAATTTAGAAATATCAAATGCTTTTGCCATTAATTATTGACCTCCATGGTGTTCCATTCTTTAACTACAGAAAGCATGTCGTCTTCTGTTGTACAAAGAACTTTAGCAGTTTTCCAATCACCGTCGTCATTGCAACCGCCCACTTCGACCATAAACCCGTTGTCGTAACGATTAACGGTAATGGATTCGTTGACCTTTGTTAGCTTAGTTAATTTTGCCATATTATTATCCTATAGTGAGAAGAACTCGAGCGTGAGAACTATGTCTCAGAGGCTCGAGCCGTGTTGCTTATTGCTTTTGACGATTGCGAATCATTGCCAAGATGTCTTGGGCACGACTTGCACCTTCACTGTTAGTAGATGCTGCATCTGCCAAGTTAACACCTTTAGCCGGTGCTACCGGTGCTGATTCTTCCCAAGGAGCTTCTTCTTCAGCTGCCGGTGTGGCAACTGGTGCTGCCTTTGGTGCTGCTGGCGCAGGTGAGTTAGAACGACCTACTGGATCGCCAGTTGCTTGTCCCATGCCTGCTGGCTTGAAGTATTGACCCCAACGTTCCATGTCATATGCTTCACCATCTACTGATGCTTCGAACATTTCTTTCATAACTTTTAGTTCAACGTCAGTTGGTTTCTTTGGCAAGAAGTCTGACAAGTTAAACAATTCGTGTGATTGTAATGCCGATGCTTCGATGTCGCTTAGAGCACGTTCACGACGACTCCACTTAGATGTAGAGTAATCAGCAAAGCCGCCCTTGCTTGTTTTAGCAATACGGAAATCTAGACCTTTTAAGTAGTCTGTTGGCAATTCGTCTAACTCTGGGTCCATTAGAGCACTACGAATAATTTGATAAATTTGTGGACCGATAATAAATCTACGGATTGGGTTTTCTGGTTTCTTATCTTCGTTGATAGGATCTTCAACAACAAAACCTTGGAAAATGTAAGAACGCTTTTTCCAGTACTTACGACCCATTTCTTCTAGAGACTTGTCTTTGAACCAACCACGAACTTCTGAAAGGATTGGGCAAACTGAACCATCGTTGTACATTTCAACGCAAGGGACTTGCACTGTAATTGGACGTGAATCTGTTTCGCCTTTGATACCTGCAAAAGGTAGTTTGATCATTGCACGTTCTACCCAGAAGAATGTGTTTGCTGGGTTACCGTCTGGCAGTAGACGAACTACTGCTTCTTTGCCTTCTGGCATGTTCCAGTGTGGATAAATTGCGTTATCTCCACCACCTGTAGATTGTCCTGTGGACTTTGTTTGTGCTTCTTGTAATTTTGCACGAATTTCTGCTAATGTAGCCATTTTATATGCCTCCTATGTATATGCCTAAAAATGCTTGAATGCCTTAGTGCGCATAACAACTATTATGCACGTTTTATTTAGCAAAGTCAAAAAAAAGCAGAGGAATTTAGAAGATTTTTAGCCAAAGAAAAAGGCCCCGAAGGGCCTTTGGTAAAACTACTCTTACATGCCTGATAGTTCTTTAATACGAGCTAGTTCTGCAAGCTCTGGACTTTGTTGTGTGCTTTGTTGTGGAGCCATTCTTTCAACCATTTGACGAGCTGCATGTTCTGCACGTTCACCAAACTTCTTGCCTACCATAGTGCATACGCCTTCTGGGCCTTTAGGGAATGTGCCTGATTCTTTATCATAGAAGCTATGGATAAACTCTGCAACTTCTTGTACGTTCATGCTTTTCTTCTTAGGAGTGTCTGCACCGTGAACACGAGCATCATAGTTACGCTTATGTTCTGTGTCTTTTGCTCTAACGTCTTGCATACGTAATGGTGGTTGACCATCTTTCTTACGATCAACAGCAGGACGCTCGTAGTCACGTGGGTTCTTAGGATTGATAGCTTCTGCTGGAACTTCTTCAGCAGGAACTTCTGCTGCTGGTTCTTCTACTGGCGGGCTTGCTTCTTCCTCTCCAGTTGTATCTGCATAATCACCAAAATCTAGATTCTCTAGTGCTTCTGGTGCGTATAGATTTAACCAACCCTGGACAACACCGCGTACATCCATCTCTGGATCTTGCTTGCTTAAATCTTTAATTTCTTGGAATAGTGTTGGGTCTTCAATTAGGCCTCTTAGGCTTTGGATAGCATTACTACCGTCTACACCTGCTGGGAATGCCTGAGCTACAAGCTCTTGTAAGCCTTGTAGTGCTGATTGTTGTTCTTCAGGATCGGAGCTTTGGATAGCACTTTCTTCACCTAGATTCATAACCCAGGATTCAAACTGGCCAAATCCATCATCACTCATATCTTCTTCCTCGGTGGTAATTTCTTCTTGTGTTGTCATTGCGACTATGTCGTTATAGCCTATATCACTTTCTTTCATTAGGCGATAGATGATTGGAAATGCTGTAGCAATATCTTCCTTAAAGTTACGTACTGTAAACTTCTCAGTATAATCTTCTACAACATCTTGTGGAACTTCTAGTGGTTGTTGAGCCTGGAAATTTTCTTTATACGCTAGATAATGGCTTTGCTTAGCCAAGGCCTTAACTTGTTCTCTTAAACTAGTTAAAGCGCCTGTGCTGCGTTCTACGATACCATTTGTATCAGAGTTCATTAAATCATTACGGACTACATATGCAGAGAAACTCTTTAGTTGAGCAATTTCTTCACTCATTTGTACAATGCTTTTACCAATATCGTCGTATGGTACACCACCATTGGCTACGTGACGTTGCATTGCACGAGCACCTGCTAAGTGAATAAACGGATATTTAAATCTTTCACCGTCGGCATTTTCAACAAACAATCCACTAATGTTTCTGCTTCTTGCACCTGGTGCAGCATCATCCATAACTGCTTGACTGTGCTTAATGATAAGACGTGTATCCATTAGTTTTTGGAAACTTACGTTCTTTGTACCATACATATTACTTTCACTCATAATGCTTTCTCCGACTGGTCTTGTGATACTATTTTTTGAATTTGAACTAGGGTTTGCATACTGACTTAGAAACTCGTAGTCTCTTTTATCCAGGTTATCCTTTGCAATATCTCTTGTATCAAAGTTTAGTAGTCTGCGTTTAGCAAACATTCTTAACTCTTTTAAGAACCCGTACCAGTTTGTTTTTTGGCCTTTGTCCATTGATTCCGAAATTCCGTGGCTGAAATACACCTTCATTGAATTTGGTTCTGCTAGACTAATACTAACGTGCCCAATTGGTGTTTGTCCTTCCATGTAATCAAAATCGAAGAATCTTGCTTCTTCAGGATTAATGGTAATTTCGCCAGTTTCTGCACCTAATTTAAGTCCAGAGAAGCGGCTACGAATTTTGTAGAATAAATCTGTTGCTATATTATTTCTTGCGTCCATAGTTATATTTATCAAAAGCCTGTACTGATAAAGATTGGCAGGGGCATCTGTTCTTCTGTTAACTTCTCGGTCATTTTATCGTAGATCTTAGGATCCCAGTCCGCTAACACAGCAGCCATACGTATAATCAACAATGTGCTAGAGACTAAGTCATCGTGTTCGCCATTCTTTGCGCTAAACCCTACACCAGTAGCAATATACGTCTTTAATTCGGAAACTAACGGTTTACTCTTAATCTCCATTTTCTTCTGCTCAATCATGTTCTTTAGCTGGCTACAAGCTGTAACCTTTGATCTGTGAGTAGTGTTAAACCCTTTGCGGAACTTACGAACATGTCCTTTACGGATCGGTTCGCTTAGGAATAGACCCGGAAAGTTCTCTTCGCCTAAGTCACTAATAACAATCAACGCCGCTTCACCGAGTGTGTTGTTTTCAACACTGTAATATATCTGAGGTGTGCTACCCTTTTCTTGACCACGTTCTTGGATGTATCTTAAAACATCTCGCATTAATTTAACCTGCTGCTGAATAGGAGTTAGATTATGATGCCACTCTGCTACTTGTACCATCGACGGCATTTCAAATACTTGAATAGCCCCGTAGTCTCCACCTGTTCCTAAACTAGGATCTAGTGCTACTAGATAAGTTGCTCTTGGATCAATGTCTTTATACCAGCGTGTTTGTCCCATATTCATAATAGGATCTACACCTTTCATCTCTGCCAACTTAACTGCATTAACTAATGTCTCGTCAAAGATCAAGAATTCGCAATCAAATTCGCGGCGGAATCGTTCGTCACCGATTTTAGCACGTTCCATTGCTGCCCATGCTTCGTCACGATCTGGATGTTCATTCCAATGTGCAAAGAAGCTGTGGAATCCGTTGCTACCTAGTTGTTGTTCGTTGCCAAACTCGTCGAAACGCTTTAATGCCTCTTGCCAAATTAACGCAAATTGGTCTTCGTCTGAGTTTGGTGTCGATGTAATAATACACTTACCACCTGTTGACAATGTCGGACTTAACGCAGTCCAAAACTCTTTAGCTTTCTCTGGAGGTTGAACGAACGCAAACTCGTCACAATAAATTAAAGAAAGAGATTTACCACGACCGGTGTTTTCTGTAGTTGTTACAGCTTGAATACGTGCGCCGTTATCGTATTCAATTGTGTTTCTGTTGTATGAGTAAACGCCTGCACGGATAAAGTCAGGTAAGTTTTCGTAACCAAAACGGTAACGGTTCATAATATCCTGCGCACCTTCATATTTGTGTGCAGCAATTAGCACCTGTGCTTCTGGAACAAACATTGTATACCAAAGAAGGTATGCACAAGCGCAAGTAGTCTTACCCATCTGACGAGGTAACATCGCAATACACTGTTTGTTTTCGTGGTACGCTTGGATTAATCTTTCCTGATACTCAAACGGTTCAAACGGAATACTACCTCTTACCGGGTGTTGAATCTTTAAAAAATTCTTAGCAAAGTATAACGGACCGGTAACCGGGTCCATACATGCTTCTAAATGCTTAACTTCCTCAAGAGTATATCGTTGAGGGGCATGAGCTTTCTTAATTAGGTTACCGTCTAGTGATTTTGCCATATTGTTATTTACTGAAAAAAATAGGCTCCGAAGAGCCTATTTGGCAATAAAGTAGTATTACGCTACTGTAACGCTTGATGCGTCTGAAACTACAGTGCCAGTTACGTCCAATGAGTTAGGACCAACTGCTGTACCTAAGTTACGGATACGAGTTTGGATATCTGCTGCTGATAAGCTAACATCTGTCACGATGCTAATTGTACCTGCTGCTGAATTAGTAACTAAAAACATTAGAGGATTTAGTTCTTTAACAATCATTTCAACTGCTTCATCGACTGCATCATCTTCTGCTCTTAGGTCTCTAGCAGATGCGGCTGCATTTTTAACTGTAACTAAAAATGCTTTGGCGTTTAGTGAGTATAGTGTACCTGCTGTACATGCTAACCCGTTTACTCTTGCAAATCCTGACATTATTTGGCTCCTTTAGCTTCTGCTAATCTTTGTAATAGTTCTGCGCGGATCTGTGCTCTTAGATCGCCGCTTTCATTTTTTTGCATAGGATTGTCGCCACCTGCTACTTTAGGATATGTTCCCTTAGGACGATTCATACCACCAGCAAGTTGATTGTTCATGTAATCAACGCTCTTGTATTCTTCGTCAGGTTCGTTTTCGTATGCTTCGTCTTTTTCTTCTTCGCCTTCTTCCTCTTCCTCACCTTTTTCGAATTCAGGAGTTTCACCTGCTTCGTGGTCGGGGCCTTCGGAATCGTTAGGACCTTCGTCGTCTGTATCGCCTGGACCTTCGTCGCCCATGCCAATGTCAATATCTAGTTCGCCACCTGGCATATCGTCGTTGTCACCGTCTAAGTCTGGCAACATTTTTAAAGGACCTTTATCTAAGTCGCCTAGATCACCAATACTCGAAATACTCGGTCCTGGAGGAGTTAGCATACTCATAGCAGCTGGTGCTCCGTCGATTTCAGCAGCGTGTGGTGTAGCTGTTAGTGGTTCTTTCTGGTTAATCATATCTGGATTAACTCTGGTCATTAGTTTCATTAAACTTTCGATGTTATCTAGGCCTTGAGCATTTAAGTTAAGGCTCATCGAAGGATGTGCAGGAGGCGGTTGTTGCATACTTCCCATCGCACTCATTGATGGCATTTGCCCCATAACTGGAGTATCCATCCCACATTCTTGAACTGTTGCTTCGCCAACTGGTTGATCCAATTCGCGCATAGTTTGCATTAATTTATTAAAATCCATTTGTATTAACTCCCTAGAGCACTCTTGGTGCCTGCTTTATCTGCTTTGCCCTTAGGCAGTTTATATTCGCCCTGGTCGCTTTCTTTTCTGCGAGCCTTGGCAGCTTTTTCTAAATCTTTTAAGAATCCTTTGTTGAACTCATTTCCGAAATAATCTTTATGCTTGATTTTGGTTGTATCTTTATCTAGATTGATTTCGTCTAATAATGCTTCTCCGCTTGGATCGCACATTGCATGGTCGTGATCTTCAGTTTGTTCACCATCACCGCGTACACGGAAGCACTCTTCGGATAATCCGATTGCTTTTAGATCACTAGCAATTTCTGGACCAGTTACTGGATATTCACATACTAAGTTGAAGATGTGAACTTCCATGTTTGATAAATTTGGAAAATCTAAAGGAGTTGATTGAACTGGAGTTGTTTCTACTTTTTCTAAAGTTTTAACTTCTACACGGCCTAACTGTGTCTTTAGATTTTCTTGAAATTTTTCTGGTAAATCACCAGCTACCTTAATTTTGAATTGGTAGACTTTTTTGCTTTCAGCAAGATATTCTTTAAAAGTTTTCATAGTAGTATTTAGCTCTTTTGGCCCAATTTCTTAAGCATCTCATTACGATCTAGTACTACGTAACCTGTACCGTTTAGAACATCGTTTGGATCTTCGTTATTATCTTTATCGATCTTGTATTTTTTCATTTGAAGATCAATTGCTTTGAGCTTTTTTTCAATTTTGTTTGTTTTAGCAGTAATAGCGTTGCTCATCATTGAGCTAGCTACTTCAAAAATACGGCTAGCATAGCGTACTTCTACGTTCATACCTAAATCCATTAGGTTGTCGTAGGCTTCTTCTGCTTTTTTGGCCAGGTTATCAAGTTCAGAATCATTTAATGCATCTAGTTCTGCAATAACAGGAAGGCCTCTAGTGATTTCTTCAACTGCTGCATAGCTTTCATCTAGGCTAGATACTTGTTCGTGCTTAGCCGGCTCGATTACAGGAGCCTCTACTTTAGCAGGTTCAGATGAGTCTAAATTGAATAGTTCTTCTAATTTTTTGGTCATACTATACTTATCTGCGTTTGCCGCCTTGATGGAAAATATCGCCTTCGTTTACAACTCGGAATTTAACTCCTTGTTGTTTGCACCAAGCCTGTGCAGCTTCCCACTTAGCTAAGTTCTTTACATACTGTTCTTGATTGTATGCACTCTTGCCTACATGCTCTCTAAGCGTTTGGCTCTGAGGTTTTACTTCAACAACTTCAGCATGTCTTTTACCGTTTTTATCATTGTAGACTACAAAGAAATCTGGAACATATATCGTACTGCGGCCAGTTAAGGGATCTCTGTAAGGAATTTGAATGCTTTCACTTGCCCATTTCTCAACGCCTTGATGTTCGTCGAGCATTCGCATAAAAACAAATTCCCAACTGCTGCGAGCCAATGGTGTTTTCTTCCCAACATACTTGTCGGGATTTTTCATTTCAAACTTTCCTTGTGCAAACTTTGCCATTATGGTGCTATGTTTCTAATCTGATTTGAGATAACTGGGTTGGTTCTAAATCCTAGTGTACTCGTTGCAGTTCTATTATTATTTAATATTTCACCGACAATACTACTTAATGCTAATGAATCAAATCCATTTAATGTATCAAGTATTTTAAAAATAGGAGTATCATCGATCTTTGCTTGTTTTAAGATAACAGTAGCTACAATCAATGCAGCATCAGTGTCGAAACCTTTCTTTTGAAAAAAGCTAACACTAGCAGATACATCGTTGGAATTAAATTCTAAAGGCTCTTTTCCATAACTATCAAAGAATAGTTTTGTGCCTGCTGCGCTGTCATCTTTTTGGAATGATGGTAAATTAGTTGCCATAATTATCCCTGATTACTTGTAAGTAGTTTAGGGTTAGCGTCTGTTTGCCCTGTAACTGTAGTGCTCTTTGGAAATATAGCACCAACTACTCCGCCTACTGTACTAGCTGCTGTTGCAATATTAGCAGGATTACTTAAAATATTAACGGCTTCGTTCTTTAGACCTTCTTTAGTTAGTCCCTTGAAGTTCTTATATGTATTGACCGTTTTTATAGCAGTACCTAAGAAGCCGCCTACGCTGTCAAATGCAGTGCCATTAGCGACATCTCCGAATATTTGTTCTACTCCGTCTAATACGCCGCCTGCGCCTGTTAATGTACTTACGCCACCGCCTGCTACACTTAGCGGGCTAGGTAATAAATCATAATGCAGAGTAGCAAAACCTTTAGGATTGTTATAAGCAACTGATCCACCTGAATATTTTACAGATTCATACTCTAGAGTCATTTGACTTTCTAGAACATCATTTTCTGCATAAGCTACTGTACCGTGATTCCAACTCTTGATACGAGGATTTATTAATGTGTATCCACTAAATCTTCGGCGACTCATTGTATAGATACTAATTGATTTAAAAAACGGTACAGTAATATCGCTATCCATTCCATATCTAAAGTTATCGCTTGGAGTTTTAGTAGGTCTATAATGATTTGCACCGTACGCTGCTGTAGGTAAATGTCTATCTTGAATGTAGTAACCGTAATAAATGGCCCACATTGCATTTACAATACCTGCACTATCATCGTGCATGGAAATGTTAACAGGCTCGTAATTGATATTCTTGTAAACGATTTTCTTTCTGTTATACTGATTCTTAGTTACAGAATCAAAATTAAACTTTGGCAAGTCTGCTGACTTAACTAACAACCCCACTTCTTCCCCGTGTCTAGCAGTAAATGCAGGACTTCGGTGTGCTGTCTTGTCAATTTCAAAAACAACATAGAATAAAAACTTAGTTCGTGGCGCTAGCCTCATGGTATCGTCTACAAATAGACGAGTCGCATGTTGGAAGTTCCCCATAATGCCTTTGGGGTTGGTTGCGCCTTCTAATAAGCCTGCGCCGAACTCGTTTAAGTATCTAGTAAAGTAGTTTGCCATACAAATATTTATGCCACAAAAAAACCCGAGTTTAACCTCGGGCTTGTTTGTTTAAAGTTTATTAACCTTGTGTAGTAGAAGCGCCTGTTACTGCTTCGCCTAAAGTACGGCCAACTGCTGCACCAATACCGCCTACTGGGCTTACTGCTGCTGCACCTGCTGCAAACTGTACCATGTTATCGAATCTGATAGTCAATGCCACTGTTGCTGCTTCGTTTGTTGCGTAATTTAGATCACCGTAATCAGCGTTCTGTAAGAAACAACCATACAATTCAAATGTTTCTAATGTATTAGGTGTTAAGTTACCGTTACCACCGTCTAATACTTCGATACGTGTTGTGAATTTGTAGTCGATACCAGAACGAGCACTTGCTTGTTCCATAAAATCGTATTGTTTCTGGATTTGTTGACCAACTAATTTCTGCACTTGACCGCTAGCATCATCACGTAGTGTTAATGTAACTGTTTCAAATGTATACTTACCAGCTAGATATACTTTACTGTTGTAAACATCCAAAGGAATTTCTTCAAATGAAACTTTAGGTCTAGTAACATCTGAAACTTGTTTTGTAAGTTCAGTAGCTGCTGCTACACCAAAGCCTAGTAAAGTTACACGGAATCTATACTTTAACTTAGGCATAAGAAGTACTTGCGTACTTCCTGCCTGGTTAGTTGTAGGGACTCCTAAGTTGTTAAGGGATGTAATAGCCATTTTTAAATTTCTCCTGTGTTCTTGACACGCAATGGAATGTAAATGAACTCAACTGCCTTAACAGGTTCAATAGCAATATCAACCCATAATTCGTTGCGATCAATTCTCGCTGCTGTGTTGTTAGTTTCGTCACATACAACTGCATAGTCATACAATGCACGTAGGCCTACCAACTCTAGCAACAAGCTCTCAACTGCTTGTTTGATCTCATCTCTTGTGATCTTATCATTTGGTTCAAACACATATGGACGAGCTAACTTGTTCAACTGGCTACGTAGGTAAACTGTTAAACGAGCTACGTTAATACGATCCAATGCACTTGCATTTCTTCCACGAGTCTTTTGACCGTAGTTAACCAAACCAACACCGTTAAAGAATGTAATTGGGTTAATTTTTAGATCATACAATGTATCGCGTTGTCCGTTGTTTAGTGCAACTGTTTGGAACTCACCGCTCAAGCTGTCGATATAACCAACTGCTGTTGCGTTAGTAATACCACCACGGCGTGTACCAGCTGGTGCAAACCAAGGATAGCTTACGTTATCGCTTAGAGCGATTGTTTTCAACATCATGTGTGATGCTGGAACAACTGCATTAGAACCGCCTAGGTCAGTAGTAAATCCGTTTGGATAAAATACGCCCAAGTATTCGTCATAAGTTACAATACCTTTGTCACCGTTGTCTGTTACTAGATCAGCGTTAGTGCCCCAGTTTGTTAGGCTTGTAGCATCTGCTGGCAAGCGTAATGGTGTGTCACCGATAACAAACGATGTAATACCACGGTCAATGTTCAAGTTAACCAAATTGCTCATTAGCTCAGGATAACCTGGGCAAGCAATAATGTTAAAGTTGCGGCGCTCTTCGTCGCGGATTTCAGAACTTGTATCAACTACACTCTTCAATGCTGCTACGATAACAGCACGTTGAGCCTTGCGACCAAATGTACCAGAACCGTCTTCTGCGTTAGGACTTGCAGTAACCCAACGATCGACTGCATACAATGCCATGCTATCACCGCTTGCTGGATATTGACCAACATCGTTGTAGCTAGACTTGAATCTTTCGTTGTCAGCTGTAATATCAATATAGCTGTTTACATACTTCTTAACGTTGCCGCCTGAACGACGAGTGTTCCATAGCAACATACCTTTTGGATATAGTGCAGAATCTGGACTGTCTGGATCGACATAGTTAGAATCTAACAAGTCTGCAATAGCAGCAGCAGTATTTCCAGTTACGCCATCTAGACCGTAACGTGCATCAGCAAACAATACACCATCTTCTGTTGTTTGATCTGTCTTATCAACTAGAACCCACTTCTCAGAAGCTGCGCCAGCAATATCGCTGTTGTAACGATAGATTGTTGGGAAGTTTTCAATATCTGCTGTGCTAATCCATAAGTCGCCGGTTGCTAGTGCTGTACCATCACTTTGTGTAGTAGGCATAGTTGCTGTAACTTGAGGGCCAGCTGGATCTGTATCAGGGTATACATATTTGTAACCACACCAGATCTTACCGTTGTGGACCATCATATCAACTTCGCTAAACTCTGGGTTGTACCATAGTTGTCCGTCTTGTGGTTCGTTTTCTGGTGCGCTATCTTCTGCATTAAACTTATCAGCTGCTAGAGGTCTCCAGTTAGATGCTAAGTACTCACCTGCAATAGTTGAGTCACCAATTGATGCACTTGGCAAAGCGTAGAAGTTTGCATCGCCAGCAAACGAGTTGCTTGATGCGTTGTATGCAAATGGAGTAAAGATTGCAGCGATCGGAGAATTTGTACCGTCGTCAAATCTAATTTCACCACCGAAGCTGTGTGTAATTGTTAGAATGTTACCGTTAGCACCACCTACGCTAGCAACAATATGTCCGCTAATTTCGTTTGGTGTTGGCTCAGTTCTGTCATAGAATGTTGCTGAGTTAATTGCTTGAGCAATTCTTTCAGCGTTTGTTGTACCAGATCCAGCGCCTGTTGCTGCATCAAATGTTACAGAAGTAGCTGCTGTCAACGCTGCACTTCCTTTAACAGATAATCTTACTGCAAATGTGTTTGCACCTGCTGTTAGGTCTCCGTCACCAATAGTAGTTGTAATGTTTGTTGCACCCTTAACACTACGTTTCCACACTTTAAATGTAGCTGTAGCAGGAGCATCAACCGCGGTACCTAATTCGTTGCTGTTAGTTTGAACATACAAGTAATCTTTATCGATGTTCAAGCCGCCGCCGCTACGATCTAGGTAGTAGTTTGCTTCGTGACCAAATGCGTATAAAGGAGCTTCGTACGACTTCCAAGAAGTTGTTGCAGAATCCCACTTGCTTGCTCTCCAACGTGCGCCTAAGTTTGGCTCAGTTGTCTTGATCCATACAGAACCTGTAGGACGACCTAATGGTGCTGTAAATCCGTCGATAGTTTCATTTCTCTTCCACTCAGGAACATTGCTGTGTGGAGTCATTTGTAATGCTGGTGCCCAATATCTGCCTTCAGCAATACC
>ERZ650308.194-NODE-194-length-34461-cov-5.501482_pt1 | contig 34461 bp, 56 predicted proteins | sample MGYA00376244_ERZ650308 | MGnify/ENA primary metagenome ERZ650308 (study PRJEB26733, sample SAMN07839295) | wastewater metagenome | biome: small river; feature: stream; material: water | place: USA: North Carolina | collected 2016-04-26 ... | reverse complement strand
GATACGCATCTGTAGAGAAAGCCTTGAAGAAAATGACGCCAGATGAAGTGGTGGATTATGTCTCTGAGTTGAATAACGCGCTCTTTCACAGGATGATTAAGCCACGAGGTTAACGCTATGCAAGTGTCATTTGAAATCACAGGACTGCGTGAACTTGGTCTTGTCCTTGATGAAATGGCTAATGAAATCGGTGATAAAAAGCTGAGTAGCAAAATTCTTGTGCCTGCTGTGCGTGAGGCCATGCAGCCCGTATTGCGTCAAGCCCAAGCCTCGGCTCCAATGGATACAGGTGGTTTGAGGCTTTCTTTGTTGGTGGAAGCCCGCAGGCCAACTCGCAAAGACAAGCGGTCAAAGTACATTACAAACACGGACACGGTGGTGGCGGCTGTCACTACGGCCTCTGGCAAGAAATTCAAAAGAATGAGCGAAGGCGCTGGTTTGATCCAAGCCCGTAAACGCCTTGCCAAGCTAGATTCAGACGCCCATGTGGGTGCGTATCATGCGCAGAAGTTTATGGGCATTGATAGCGATGCAAGGGCTATTGCGCAGGAGTTTGGCACTTCGCACAATGCTGCACAACCATATCTTCGACCAGCGTTAGAATCAAACTCTCAATCCGTTGCCCGTGCTTTGGGTGACATTCTCGCAAGGCGCATCAATCAATTCAAAGCTGCGCCACCAACTAAACGAAAATAAGGAAACACGATGACGAAATTAGCATCTGCGCTTGGCGCAAAGTATGAGAGCAAACGAAGCGGTTTGTTCATCCGTTCTTTTGAATTGGGTGGTCATACATTTAAAGTGCGTATCCCAAGCGTTGCCGAATCTGACGGCATCTATGCAAAGATTGCGGCTCCTGATGAAGCTGAAATTGAGGAAGCGTATCAAAAGATCGTTGAACCTTTGATGCAATTCCGCAATCAAAAAGACTTGGATTCAGAATTTGAATTTACAGAAAATGACGTTCTGATTGATGGTCGTTCATTGCGAGAGACTGCCAAGACCAAGATTCAAACCCAAACCCGCATTACAGAGTTTGTAAAGTTGTTGGTTCCAGAAAATCCAGAAGACAGTTTGGAAGGCTTGACTTACGCCGATGTGGAAGCTGAGTTCCCGATTGCCGTGCAGATGATGTTGATTGAAAAGATCGCAGAAGCGGTAAGCCCGAACTACAAGGAATCGCGGGGAAACTAATTGGCTCGTTGCGGACGCAGGTCGAGACGGCCTTAATCTTCAACGGGCATACGCATGAAACCATTGCCGACTTAGATGATGTAACGATGGCTAATCTTCAAACAATGTATGCCGATGGATTATTAGGAAATCGCGGCATTTTGGAAGTGCTTTCATCGCTGACAAACGGTGTGTTTAACTATATGCGCCCCTCAAATTCTCCTGCTTATAAACTAGCCAACATCATGGGCAGAGCGTATGATTACGTCTATCCACCGTTGCCTGTTTCAGAAGACGCTGTGAGCGAGAGTTTGTTGGTGTTTATGTCGCAAGCGCCAGGCTTCTCGAAAGATAAATTTGAGGTGAAAAATGGCTAATATGCTTGCCCGATTGGGCGTTGTGCTTGGATTAGATAGCGCCGAATTTGTGCAAGGCATTGCCTCTGCCCAAAAGGAAATGGCAAAGTTTGCGCAGAAGGCCGAAGTCTATGGAAAGGCTGGCGCAACAGCTTTCGTTGCAATGACCGTTGCGGCTATGCAGTACGCAGATGAAATCTCCGATACGGCAAAAGCAAATGATGTTGCAATTGATACCATTGTTAAATTAAGCGATGCACTTGCACAAAACGGCGGCGAGGCTAAAAACGCTGGCAAACTTCTTTCCTCTTTTACTGCGTTTGTAGATAACGCTGCGCAAGGTTCATTCCAAGCTCAACAATCATTCCAAAAGACAGGCATCAGTCTTAAAGACCTTGCCAAAATGTCCACCGAAGATTTGTTCCAAAAGACAATTCAAGGCATTGCGGCAATTGAAGACCCGCTAACCCGAAGTGCCAAAGGAATGGAGATCTTTGGTAAAGCAGCTAAAGGCGTTGATTTCTCTGGTCTTGCAGAATCAATGGATCAGGTTTCTAGATTAACTGAACAACAAGTTCAATCTATCAAAGATGCTGGAGACGCTTGGGATAAGTTAGCTGAAAGATCGCATCAAACAATGTTGACGTTTACCGCCTTTGTCGGTACGCCAATGTTGAAGATGTTGGAATATCTTGATGAAATGCCAAGTTATATTGACAAAGTAAAAACTGCATTTGACCATCTTGGCGACACAATTAGTTTTGTGAATAACCTGACTGCCGCGTTTATCATGCGCGATGTTGGGATGCTTAAAAAGACGGTAGAAGAATATCAAAAAATCAAAGAGCAAATTGCCTTGGGCAAATTTGACGTTGGCGCTGGTGACAATTGGGACAACAAAGAAAAGCCAAAAGACACCAGCACAAAGCGAATCGTTAAGCCTGGCGTTGACAAAGAAGCCGAGGGTATTCAGCACACACTTAACAAGTTAAAAGAAAAACAAGCGGCAGAGCAATTGTCTTACGAGACAAAACAGAAGATGTTTGAAATTGACCAGGCTGGTCGATTTATGTTTAAAGAAGATGTGACTTTGGCAAAAGATATTTATGAAATCAATGCTAAGCGCAAAGTGATGATTGATGAGATCAACCGTACAGAAAAAATTAGTTCCGAGCAAAAGAAGCAACTAGTTCAGACCGAGAATGACATTGCAGATGCCGCTGAGCGTCAAGCACGCGCCCGTGCTGAAACTTTGAAACTTGAACGCGAAAAGTCTTTTGGGCAAGGCTTTTCAGAATCAATGGAAAAATTCTTTCGTGAAGCGCCAACACAAATGGAACTTGGCGGCAAGGCTTTTGAATCCATTGTTGGCAACATGGACAACGCATTAACGAGCTTTGTGCGTACTGGAAAGTTATCATTCAAAGATTTGACCCGCAGCATTATTCAAGACTTGATTGCCATTCAAATGCGCGCGCAAATGATTGCTATGTTTAAAGGTATGTTCTCATTGGCTACTGCTGGTAGTGGCGCTCAATTTGAAAGCGACATTAACACTAGCGGATTTAATTTGCCATCAGGCAGAGCAGGCGGTGGCGATGTGACGGGCGGGATGCCTTATTACGTTGGTGAGCGTGGCCCTGAGTTGTTTGTGCCAAGCGGCAATGGCACAATTGTGCCAAGCGATACCTTGGCTGGTGCAATGGGTGGCGGCCCTTCTGTCAACTACAACGGCCCATATATCGCCAACATGAGCGCCATTGATACACAATCAGCAATGCAGTTCTTGGCTAAAAACAAACAATCGGTTTGGGCTGTATATCAGTCTGCAAACCGTAGCGTACCCGTAACCCGATAAGGATAGATCATGGCAGTTCCAAATACATTTGCATCAGATTCCAGTCCTATCCCATTGGCTGATCTGGATGCCAACTTTGCTTACTATGATGCAGCTATTACGCCGTCTGGTGCGAACTTGAAGTTTTTAGGTTTGCAAGCAACCAATGCAACAGCTCCAACAATTGCAAGCGCCACAACAATTGCTCCAACAACTTCAATTTTGTTTGTTTCAGGAACAACGGCAATTGCAACAATTACTGCTCCAACACCAATTTCCTTGACTGGTGGTCAGATCACGATCATCCCAACTGGTATTTTCACAACCACAACTGCAGGGAATATTGCGTTGGCATCAATTGCTGTTGTTGGTAAAGCCTTGATAATGACGTACAACCAAGGTACGGCAAAATGGTATCCGTCTTACTAAGGTAATGAAATGAGCCTCCAAACTATTCTTTCTGTTGCTGAATCCGTTGGGATTAACGACCACAAGTTTGCGGGGCAAATGCTTTCCCGAAACATGAGGATTAGCACATCTCAAATCGTTACAGCGCAGCCATTCCAGTTCACGATTAAACCGATGAACTATCTGCTCTATTCTCAGAATCGCGCGGTACTTTCGACCTTGCGCCAAGCTGACCGAATCAATGAGCAATATTTGAATTTTGGAACAACTGGTTGGTTGAACTACATTCAGTATCAAGGTGACATGACTGGTGTTCAAGCTGCAGCTTGCCAAGTACAGCCTGTTGATATTGGCGCCACATCTATCACCCTTGGCTCATTGCCAGCAATCACAAGCACGCTATACATTGTCAAAGCAGGCGACTTTATTCAGATTGATCGTTACGCATATATTGCAACTGCAAGTGTCCAGCGTGGTGGCGGTGCGACTGTAACGATTCCAGTTCATCGTCCATTGATGACTATTGTTAGCGCGGCCACAAACGCCGTCATCGGTCAATACGGCATTACATCATCTTTGGGTGGTTCCACATACACAGGTGTCACTTTCCCTGTTGTATTGCGCGAATATCCAACCTACACTCTCGTTCCAATGACTAATGATTCTTTCATTTCTTGGGATGGCGGCTTTCAAGCAATTGAGGTTGTTCTATGAATAACATCGCTCCAGTTCAGGGAACGAATGTCATTCGTTATGCCGATTTCATGCGACTCACTGTTGGTGGTGTGCTTTATTTGTTTGCGACAACACCGACAAACATTACTGTGGCTGGCGTTGGCACTTTTACTGGTCTTAGCCAATTGGTGAGCGTAGGCGCTGTTCAGCGCGACATTAAAAGCACAGCTAATGAAACCACAGTCACGATGGTTGGCATTGATACGGCAATGCTTGGATTGGTTCTTGGTTCAAATATCAAAGGCTCTCAGCTTGAGTTGTGGCACGGATTCTTCAATGCTAATAATCAATTGATTTCGACGGTTGATGCGGCTTGGGCAAATACATCTGGAAATCTGATTCCTTGGGTGAACTTTGAGGGCGTTGAAGTTCCTTGGCAAACCACCAATACAAACAACGGTCTTTATCAATATTTCAATGGTTATGTGAACTCGTTTTCCATTAGTGAAGACTGGATGGAAGCTGCGCGGATGTATACAGGCTCTGTGACCATCAGCGCATCGAGTTTTCAACTTGTGCTGCAAAACAGAACAGCAGGACGCTATACCAACAACAATTCATGGCAGACATTCAATGCTGGTGACACATCAATGAATCGTGTGAACTTCATTGAAACGATTAACTACCAATTTGGCAAGACACCATCGTAATGAGAATTCGCGAAGCATCACCTTTTGACATTCCAGTTCTACTGGATATGCTTCGTCATTACCGAAAGCTGACGCCATTGCCTTTTTTAGCAGAGGCTGATGATGCTGAATATGTCACCAAAATGCTGACCGAGCTAATGTCTGGCAAAGGTCTTGTTTTGGTCGCAGAACATGAAGATGTTGTGGGTATGTTGATCGCTGGAATCTCTCCTAGCATTTGGTCACCAAAGCACTTTCTTTTGACAGAGATGGCCTATTGGGTTGAGCCTGAATCGCGTGGCGGCACGGCTGGTTACCGACTCTTGGCTGAGTACAAAAGAAAAGGCCAAGAACTAAAGGAAAAAGGACGCATCTGTAATTTTTTCATCAGTAAAATGAGCAATAGCCCGAACTTGCAATATCAGAAGTTTGGATTCGATAAACTAGAAGAATTTTGGGTGGCCTAAATGCCGGGTTCGTTAATTGTTGCCGCATTGGTTAGCGAAGGTATGTTGGTTGCAGGAACTTTTGCCGCTGCGGCAACTGCTTTTGCTATTAACATGGTTGCCTCATCAATCATTGCCAAGGCATTTGCGCCTGATTCAAATCAGAACTTCGCACAAGATCAACAGAATCCCGGCAGTCGAGCACAAGTTCCTCCTGCTGGTAGCAACAAACTTCCTGTACTTTATGGTTCTGCATTCATTGGCGGAACAATTGTTGATCTAAGCATCACATCTGACAATCAACAGCTTTATTACGTTCTCGCTTTATCCGAAGTTACGGGTTCAGAAAACGGTGGGACTGGAGATGTCTATACATTTGGAGATGTGTATTGGGGTGGCAAGAAAGTTATTTTCAATGGCATAAATCAATATTCGGTAGATAGTCTTTATGATGAATCGACTGGCCTCTATGACACATCTGTGGCTGGAAAGTTGGAAATTTATAAATATCGCAACGGTTCAAATACGCCAGTAAATTCAAGTTTGACAGCTATCCAAGTTATGCAGAGTGCTGGCTTGGTTTATTCATGGGATAGCACAAAATTGATGAGTAATTGTGCTTTTGCAATTGTCAAAATCACATATAACCAAAGTGCAAACTTAACAGGTATTCAGCAGACAAAATTCCAATTGACAAACACACGATCTGCGCCGGGTGATTGTTTCTTGGATTATTTATCTTCTGAACGCTATGGCGCAGCCATTCCATTGGCAAACATTGATACAGTTAGTTTGAATGCTTTAAATGCTTATTGCAGCGGCTCATTTTCTTACACATCATATTCAGGCGGCTTTACAACGCAAACACGATTTAAATTTGATGGGACATTAGATACCAATCAAAAGATCATGACTAATTTGCAAATTTTGGCGACAAACTGCGATTGTCTAATCAAATACAACGAAATCACGGGTAAATGGGGTGTGATTGTCCAATCGCCAACTTATTCAATCACAGCAAACTTAGATGATTCAGACATTATTTCTGGAATCCAAGTAACACCGATTGATATTGCAAGCAGCTTCAACATTGCAGAAGTTAACTTCCCCGATGGAACAGCCAAGGATTCATTTAACTCGTCTACGTTTGATTTGTCGGTAATCAACCCTTCGTTGATGTATCCGAACGAGCCAGTCAATAAGCAAACAATCAATTTGCCATTGGTTAATAACGATGTTCGCGCTCAATATTTAGCAAACCGCTTTTTGGAATCTGCGCGTGAAGATTTGCAAATCAAATTGTCCGTGAACTTTGTTGGCATTCAATATGAAGCTGGCGACATTGTGACCTTGACAAATGCCAACTATGGTTGGGTTTCTAAGCTATTCCGTGTTAGCCAAGTGGTTGAGAATTTTGCATCAGATGGCTCAATTACTGTTGCGCTAACTTTGATGGAATACAACCCATTGGTGTATGACGATGTGAACATCACGCAATTCACACCAGCGCCAAATACGGGCATTGGTTCGCCAACATTCTTTGGAACTCTTACGGCTCCAACGGTGGTTAATTTGCAGCCCGTCATCACTAATCCATCTTTTGGAGTATTGGTTACTGCGTCAAGTTCTGGCATTACCCAATATGCCGAAGTATGGTACAGCGCGTACGCAAGCCCAACAAACGGGCAAAGAATCTTTGCTGGTACAACGGCAGTCAACCCCGGTGGAAATCCTTTTACTCCCGGAGCAGTAATTGGCACAGTATCCCTAGCTAACATTCCTGCTGGTGATTGGTATTTCTTTGTAAGGATGGTTAACTCTATTGGCTCTAGCCCATATTCATCTGCATCATCCGTGTTGCGTTGGAGGCCAAGCACATTCCAATATTCAGATCGTTATTTGGTTATTGCGTATGGCGATGATTTGTCAGGTACTAACTTGTCATCTAGTCCCCGTGGGAAAAGTTACTATGGACTTTTGAATTCAAGCGTTGCCAACTTCTCAACCACTCCATCTGATTACACATGGTATCAAGCACCTGTGACATTTGGAACAAGTGTGTATTTGTTGTATTCAAATCGTACAGGTAGAAAATTCAGCTTCTCATCTGGATTTGCCGCAAACGCAGCAGGTACAGGTGCATTTGTGCCAAGTGACACAACAAACTTTGACCCTTCTGTTTGGAATGCGTTGCCAGACGGGATAAACTCTATTGATTTGGATGTGCGTACTGGTCAATTGCTTGAAACAGGCACAACGACTGTTGGCGCAGGTGAGATTGCTGTTACCAATAACGCCGATGGTAAAATTGTTGCGTCATTGGCTACATTGCTGAATTTCGGTTCTGGTGTTCAAACTTTGACAGGCTCCGCCTCGACATTGACGATTGACGTATATGGTCGAGTGCTTGGTTTTAGCAGTCCTGATGGTTTCTATTACACGCGCTATGACGCCACGGCTACTGCTGGACAAACGGTATTTACACCAACGGCCCGTCAGGCCAACTATATCGTTGGCATGGACTTGGTATTCAAAAATGGCGAATTGCTGGATACTTCTGATTACACAGAAAACAGCACAACAGTCACAACAAACGTGGCTTGCGCTGTAAACGACATAATTACAATTTTGTCTATGCGAGCAATCTCACAAGGTGTTACCTATGTGAACTTGCACGTTTTGGTTTCTACGGTTGCTGGTGCCGTAGTGACTTATGGTTCTTCATTGCCATATCAGGATATTGTGGCTGGCGATATTCATACATTCCTGAATACAGGTACGCCGACACAATATACGGTTTTGTCATATAACTCAGCTACCAAACAAATCACATATACCGCTACCGTAACAGGAGTGTCAGCAGGAGCAACGATTTATCAATATCGTTCAACTGGTTTGAGCTATCGCCCATTTACTCGATGGACAACGACATTGACATCTGCATCATCCTTTACGCCAACAACATGGGCTTTTGATACAGGGTATGAAAAGTTATATTTGAATGGCGTGTCTGTCAACGACCAAGATTACGATCTTGTTAGTGGGGCGTTAACAAACTTCCCTGCGGCGGCAACAGGATTGCTAACCATCATTCAATTTAATGATAACAATCAGACAATTCCGATTGGCAATCAAACCAGTACAGCAATCAATGAGATTGTTGGTCAAAGTACATACAATTACAACTATGATGTGAACGCCTTTGAGCTATACAATAATGGTTCGTTGATGATTCCGACTTCGGATTACACTACGGGTTCTGGCATATACACATTGACTGTATCGCCCACATCGACCTTGAACCTTTTGCAACAAACAACCTATACACGAACAGGAGCAGCATAATGACGCAGGCATTTAACTTGGCGCAATTAGCTAATAAGGTTAATACCTCTGGTCAGCTTGACGCATCAACAGGTTTGGTCAATGCCACTCCTGTTGCTAACGGCGGAACAGGTTTGGCTACATTGACCGCAAACAACTTGATGGTTGGTAATGGGACTGGTAACGTAGCTTTTATTGCTCCCGGCACAACTGGCAATTCGCTTTTGAGTAACGGAACATCATGGGTTTCTTCTGCTCCCCCATACGCTGGTTCAAAAGGCCAAGTATTTATTGCATCAGGCACATTCACAATCCCTGCTGGCATCACCGCTTTAAAAATTACTGTTCTCGGTGGCGGTGGCGGTGGCGGCTCGTCATCGGGTAACCCGTGTATTAACTGGACTCCCGCATCTGGTGGTGGTGCTGGAGGGATGGCTATTTCGTATCTTAGTGGCCTTACTTCTGGTTCAACACTTACAGTAACCGTTGGAGCTGCTGGTTCTGGTGGCGCTTCTGGCACAGCATCCGGAACCTCTGGTGGAACTTCTAGTGTTGCATCTGGTTCTCAAGTTATTTCAACAATCTCCGCAACTGGCGGAACGGGCGGCACAGGCGCAGGAACAATCGGCATTGTTCCTGTTGTCGGCGGCTCTGGCTCTGGCGGGTCAATTAACGTATCGGGTGAGCCTGCTGGTTTATTTTGCTTCTCAGGTAGTAACGGGCAGTTCGGCGCTAACGCAGGTGGCTCGACTCTTTACGGCCAAGCGGGTAGGTGGGGAGTGGCTGGAGCTTCTGGCTCTGCTGCAACTGGTTATGGGGCTGGCGGTAGCGGTGGGTATTCTCCAGGAAGTGGAGTGCGCACTGGTGGCGCTGGCACTGCGGGTCTTGTGTTTATTGAATGGTGATAAATATGAAAGCACTTATCTCAACTATCGAACCTCGTGAAACAGGTTATCGCGTTGCTCAAGTCGAAGACAATGCAAACATTTTTGCTGTGGCTGATGCTATGTTTTGGGTTGATTGCGCAGATGATGTTATTGCCGACCAATTCTGGTACGACCCTATTGATTCACAAATTAAACCAATCATTGAACAAATACCAACGTGGCAGGATCAACCTGCAGTTGAAGGCGCTCAAACCTTATGAATGTCGTAACTGCCCGTTTTATTGTTACGCAGGATGGCGCTCAATTAAATGTGTATCACGCCAATAAGGGTCAAGGCTTGCCTCGTCACGATCATGTTTATTCACATCTTACGATTTGTCACTCAGGAAGTCTCATTGTGCGAAAAGAAGGCCGTGAATTGGTAATGACCAAAGACACGCAGCCTGTAAATTTATTGGCAAATGAATGGCATGAATTAGAGGCTTTAGAGGACAATACGGTATTCGTAAACGTCTTTTCCGAAGGGAAATACTGACATGGCCACGCTTGCTTATCAACGCTCAATCTTTCGTTCTTCCTACAACCCCACAGTTGGAGTTACAGAGGCAACGATTTGGCCTAAAAACACAGCGTATGCCTTCCCCGCTTCGGCTTCTGTGATGACGCTATACAGCACATCTGCTTTAGATACAACGCAGACGGTGTTGATTGAAGGCTTGGATGCTGATTACAACGAAATCTCCGAAGTTTTGATGTTGAACGGTCAAACTGGTCGTGTTTCAACTCAAGCCTTTTTGCGCATCAACCAATTGATGGTGTTGGTTGATAGTCCTATGGGAGATATTGCACTCGGCACAGGACTGGCTGTTTTGGGCGTTCCTGCAAATACGTACGCTTTCATTCATGCTGGCGACAATATCAGCAATTCGGCTGTCTATACTGTCCCCGCAGGCTACACACTTCGTTTGACCTCTGGCAGTATTTCTGCTGGTGGTTCTTCTGGCTCACAAACTATTACTGCAAAGTTCTATTCAAGAATTGGTGGCGTAAGGTATCTGACAGCCAACATTTCAATTGCAAACAACTTCCAATTTTTCCCGTACAACCCAAATTTGGACATCCCTGAGAAATCTGATGTTTACAATAACGTGGTTGCTAGTTCCAGCACTTCATCGGTGTCTGCAACATTCAACGGATACCTGATTAAAAACAACATCGTGCGGAGTTAACATGGAAAATCAGCAAATCTTCAACATTTTGATGGGCCTTGTTGCCTTTTTGGGTGGTTGGGTTTTAAACAACATCACCAAGGCAATTGATCGTTTGGACAAGGATATTCGTGATCTGCCGCATGACTATGTTGCAAAAGATGATTACCACCGCGATGTGACCGAGATGAAGGAAATGTTGAGCAAGATTTTTGACAAGCTCGATAACAAGGCTGACAAGTAATGGACATTACAGGCATTGGCGCTGTTGCTGATCTTGCAAATACAGCCATCAACAAAATCTGGCCTGATAAATCAGAGCAAGAAAAGCAAGAGATTGCTGCCGCTGTAATGGTTGTTCAAGGCCAAATCAATATCAATCAAACCGAGGCCGCCAACCCTAGCATCTTCGTCAGTGGCGCAAGGCCATTTATCATGTGGATTTGTGGATTTGGACTTGCACTTCAATATTTAATATTGCCAATAGTGCAGTGGATTTTGATTATTCTGGATAAAAATGTTGTTCTCCCGCCCCTTGACATGGGAACATTGATTACATTGCTTGGCGGTATGTTGGGTCTTGGTAGCCTTCGTACTATTGAGAAATTAAACGGTGTTGCTTCTAAATGAAAAATTGCATTGTTTGCAAAATTGAGCTGACTAAAGATAATTGGCGAAATGAAGCAAAATTAAATTACATAAATAAATGTCAAGAATGCATAAAAAATGAAAAAAGAGAATATCAGCGCGCTTGGAGAAAAAACAACAAAGAATCTAATTTAAATAGAATTAAATCATACAAAGATCGTTTAACAATTAGCAATCCAATAAAGCTAAGAGCCATGAATGCTTATTCGGATTCTAAAAAAAGAGCTACAAAAATGAAATGGGATTTTGATTTAACATCTCAATTTGTTTTTGAGTTGATGTTAAATACTAAAATTTGCCCATATTTCAATGTTCCATTGACTTATATTGGAAAAACAAAAACTCTTGCTAGTATTGATAGAAAAAATAGCAATTTAGGATACACAAAAGACAACATTTGTATTGTTTCCTATTTGGCAAATTTAATGAAATCTAATGCAACTCATGAAGAGCTTGAGAAATTTTCACATGGCATTATCAATATGAAAAACAAATCATGACAACTAGGCTCACCCTTCACTTCACGCTTGAAGAATTTACGCATAGCGATTACGCCATTGCCCACGGCATTGATAATTCATTGCCTGCGGAGTTGTTTGATAAGGCGCAAAGCACGGCTCAAATGGGTGAGCGCGTAAGGACGTTTTTAAGCAGCAAAGCAGGGATTGATGTACCAATCCACACATCTAGCGTTTGGCGCTGCCCTGCGCTTGATATGGCTATTCGTAAGCGCCCTAAAACTGGCGATCATTCGCGCATGGAAGCAATGGACTTCACAGCGCCTGCTTTTGGTACACCTTACGAAATTGCCAAAGCGTTAGCGCCTATGATTTCCATTCTTGGCATTGGTCAGTTGATCTATGAATGCCCAACAAACGGTAGCGAATGGGTGCATATTTCCAGCCGCGTGCCAGATAAAATCGTTAACCGTGTGATTACGATTTCACCCGAAGGCCCGCAGGTTGGCATTCAAGTTGTGAAGGCTTAATCCCTCACGTTGTCGTCATAAGCCTTATAGGTTGTTCTGTATTCCCACAATCCCGCAGCATGGGGATAGCGCAGATCAAACAATCGAGCCAAATACGGGCTGTGGTTGTTGTTGATTTTCCACCCGCTGCCGCTTTCCTGCAAGGCTGAATGGTGGCGCAAGAAGTGAACGATTGTCCTTGCTGAGTAGTGCTTGAATCCTTTTTGGCGAACTTTAAACGCCTCGGCAACAAAAGCATCCCAGATATGGGTGTTTTCTGGAAACCAATTGACAAACTCATCGGTGAATTGATCTGCGTGGTTTACAAGGATAAGGGTGCAGTCTTTCATTTCGTGTCCTTTCGTTTAGTTTTCTAACAGTTCATTCAGCTTATCTAAAAGATCGTGTTCGTCTAGGCCGTAATGCTTGGCAAATGACTTCTTGCCCATGCCATGCACCCCAATGTCGCCTCGATGATGTGGCGGGCACAAAGGAATGACAGGTGCTAGATCACGTTTGCCACCAAAGCGGCGAATGTGATGGATTTCAGCGGGGCTAGCGCCTAAATCTAGATGGTGGCAAAGGATGCAACCAAGGTTGGCAATGCGGTCATAGTGTTCCTTTTGTGCCTTGGTGGTCATTGTGTTGCCCTGCCTTCTGCCCGCGCGGATGATTCAAGAGAACGCCACACTTCTACTTTGGCCTCTGCTGCCACCATTAGCCACCGCAGTCGCTCTGCCTCTGTGATGGCCTGTTTCATGGCTTCTAGATGCTCAACATAACACGGATGGGAATAAGCATAAGATTCCTTGGCTGATTCCGTCTTAGCCTGTGATTCATTCATCAACATGGCTTTGATTGTTTTGCGATATTCCGTCATGTATGTGACGTTGGCTTTGGCTTGGGCATAAGGCAAAGCATTGTTACGAATGAAATCGAGGGCTTTGAATGGGCTAATGTCTTGTTCTGTCATGTGTTCTTTTCCTTGAGTAAAGTTTCTGCTGTTTGAATAGCACTACGAGTAGACCCGCAATATTTGTTTAAATAATCCCAATCTTCTTCATCAAGCCCAACCCATGTGCGCTGTGGTGCTCGTTCTAAGTTTTGTATGCGCTCCACCAGTTGAAGCAAAAGCATAGCGACTTCATCACGGTCAAGTTCTCCGCTGTTGGCAAATAAGTTACGAATGTCTTTTTCTGTTGTGTCCATGTCTTACTCCTTAATGCCGTGGGCGGCTTCGATTGCTCTGGTTAAGTCTTTCCAAAACAATGCTGGCGGTTCGTTGCCGTTCATCTCAATCACAATGTCTGCAATTTGCTCATCCGTCAGCGGCTTGCGTTGTTGTGGTGTGGTGTAGAGAAGGTCGCCGTGTTTTACGTCTCCGATGATGCGAACAGTATTGCCGCCAACTTGCCAAGCTACAATCGCCACAGGCTCACCCTGCTCTTGCTTTGGGTTTTCATCCATTGCGGCGTTCCAGCCATCTTGATAGCCAGCGTCATAACCGATTGAATACTCTTCTGTTGCCATGTTTTACTCCTTAATGCCGTGGGCGGCTATTGCTTTTGTTGCTCTTTCGTCCCAATCCTTCACAAGATTGCGTGACGATGATGCGCGAATAATTTTTCTCGCTTCTTTTAAAAGAACAATCAACTCATCCGAAGAATCCTTAATCCCATCTTCATAGCCTTCGTTATAGGCTCTAGTCCATTCTCTTGACGCATCCATGTTTTACTCCTTAATGCCGTGGGCGGCTTCGATTGCTCTGACAACTGCTGTAAACGTCTCTGTCACGCCTTCATATTTTGTTGGAACACACAGCTCCACCAACAAGGCCATAATCTGCTCATCCGTCAGCGGCTTGCGTTGTTGTGGTGTGGTGTAGAGCTCAACCGTTGACAAGCCTTTATCTGGACTTCCTACCTTTACAGAAAAAACAGTGCAAAAAGATTCACTGGTCTGCATACGCTCCAAATCATCTGGGTACATATACGCCACAGGCTCACCCTGCTCTTGCTTTGGCTGTGGGTGGGCGTAGATATGGTGCTCACCAAATGGCAGGTCGTAAAAGGTATTTATGCCAACAAACTCCCAATCTTTTGCGCCTCTGCCTTCATCGACTACCCGGATAGTCACCAAAGGCTCCTGCCTCTCTGCCTCTGCGATGCGTTCATGCAGGTCGTTATTCTCTTTAACAATGTCCAGCCAATACTCCTTCCACGGGCTTGCTTGTGGTTCCGCATTGGCAATTGCTTGGCGGCCAACTTTAAGAGCTTGGTTTGCTTGAAGAAGCGCCTCATTTAGTTGCGATGATTTGGTGCGCGCTACCACTTCTAGGTAGTACAGCGCCTCGACCATCTGTTTCATTGCCTCAATACTCATGTCTTACTCCTTAATGCCGTGGGCGGCTTCGGCTGCGCGTGTACCTTCAATGAACCAATCAATTTGACCGCCATTGCCTCGAAATTCAGTCGTTCGCCATAATTCCATGCGTTGCTCATTCGTCAGCGGCTTGCGTTGTTGTGGTGTAGCGTTTCATGTACGGTACAAACCCACGCAAAATACGAAGTGCAAGCATTGCGTCCCTGTTTACAGGGTCGTGAAATGGGTTCTTTCTGCCGTAATGTTCCTCAATTACTCGGTCAAATGCTTCGCACATATCGTCGAGGTTGTATCCAGCCCACGCTACAGGCTCACCTTGCTCTTGCTTTGGCTGTTGTGGTGTGGTGTAAATAAGTGGTCTGCGTTTTGAATAGGCCAATGGTTCATATTGAACAACAAAAGGTTTGTCCATTTCTGGGTTTTCAGAATCAAGCCAACACGCCCACGCCACAGGCTCACCCTGCTCTTGCTTTGGTTGCGGTGTGCAAAGTGAATCAAGTGCAGCAGAATACTCCGCATAGTCATCATCACCTAAGTTGTTCCGCAAGAAACGGTCAATCATGTTGTATGCGTCACTTGCCACAGGCTCACCCTGCTCTTGCTTGGCTAGTGCTTCTTCTAGGGCTTGGCGCATTTCTTCCATCATTTGCCACAAGCGCCCATCTTTGTTTTTTGGCAATGGTGTGCTATCCCATGCGTCAATTACGCGAATCATTGTTTCAATGTGTGTCATAACTTGATGCACTCCATGCCTTCCCATTTGCACACGGGTTTTTCTTTGCACATAATGACAAAGCCCTCTACGTCTTCATCTCCGCCAACGCTTTGAACTTCATATCCATAGTCACCGACTTGAATAATGACTGGAGCATTTGGGTTAATCATGTCGTCAATGTTTCTATCTTTTTGCGTGAGCCATACGTTTTCCGTATCAATCATGGCTTGCATAACGTCAATCATTGTTTGAGATTTGATTTTCATAAAAGGCTTTCTGGCAGTTGTGCGCGTTGCGTTTGTTGATACGCTTGTTCTTGTGCTTTTGTCCACGGTGTTGGTGGATGCGTTGGGAAAGGCCAGTTCATTTTTTACCTTTCTTTTTTACCGTGGTGTTTTTAGTCCCCGCGCGGCTGTATGTCATATATTCCGTTGGTTTCAATGACACAACCTTGTTGCTCATGCCAAACAAAGTTCCGTGCGTTGGCTTCTTTGCTCTTGTTGTTTCCAGCATCTTGGTCATGGCCTGGCTGTTCTTGGAAGACAAAATCTGGTCGCGCAAGAAGTCTGGCATATATGTTTTCACATAATCAGGGTGAAAAGCATTTATTGTTTCTTTGGTCATTGTTTGCCCCTAGCACGAATAGCCTCTGCACATTGTTTTGAACCTAATTGAGCGCCAGCATCATCGTCATGCTTATATTTACGCCATAACTCATAGAAGTCTCGGCTTCTTTCGTCACACAACTTTGCGCAGGCTTCCTGTTCTTCTTTTACAAGGCGAGTGGAAACTAAAGCATGGTCTTCCAGTTTTATCCACAATTCGTTTTCGATCAGTTTTGATGGAATCAATTTCATGCTGCTGCTCTCAATTCTGCGCGGATTTGATCGCGCGATTTACCCATGTTGAAAACGCTGTTCATGCAATACATGGCCTTTTTCTTGGCGTCATAACGGCGGCGGTTTTCAAGCTGTGAGGCTTTTGGCTTTGCTACATCATTGCCTGCACCAAGCGCGTATACGGCCCGTGGATAGCGTCTAGCGCCCTCGGCGTCATAGACATACCGACAGATGTAGATTTGCTTACCAATGCGTGGCGTGTTCTTGTTCATGCGCGACACAATAGCGGCAATCAGTCGTTTTGGGATACCTGCGGACACCTCAAGTTCTGCCCGTGATTGGGCGCCATATTGTTCTAGGGCCATTCGGATTGCTTGAGTTCTCGCTCCGTACAGTTTTCTGCGTTGGTCGCTGCTTTTGTTTGATTGCGCTTGTGATGTTTTCATTTGTTTTGAATGTGTGATAGTTTGAGCAGGTTCGGGTTCTGTTGACTGAGCCATTGGATTGTTCGCGGGTTTCATCAACAATCGTCTTGGCTCCGCAGGCTGGGCATTTCATAGTTCCTGCACCGTGATACGGTAGGCTTTGCCCTGCATATCCAGCACATCAATGGTCTTGGTGGTGGATTCAAATTCATCGTGTGAGCCAAAGTCAAACTGGACTTTGCCCACTTCATCAATCAGCTTGCGGCGGTCTAAGCTAATGAGGTTCTCGCGTATGAGGAAGGCGAGATAGTCGCAATACGCTAGTTTTGGTTGTTTCATGTTTACGCTCCTTTTGAATGGTTAGAAGTATTATGCCATAGAACTATGAGGATTTGCAAAGATGTTGCAAATAATTTTTAAGGCCTTAAATTTCTTGGTTCAAGATTCGCCAGGCGGTAGCGGCGCACAAGGGGACTTGTCCATTTCCAATGGCTTTAAGTCTGTCACCATCTCAATGATTTCATCTTGTGTCATGCTCGGCCTTTCAAAAGTTCAGCAATCTTTGCCTGTACGTCAGCGTTAGGCTTTGCAGCGCGTTTGCTGTCTTCCTCAATCTTGCGTAACGCAGCGTCTTGGTTTGGCGGTGGTGGTGTTGTAACGTGAGCCACATCGTATTTGTTAGCAAACTGTTGTTTTTCGTGAGCCTCAAAAACATCTTGCCAGCTACTTGTAATTGATTTCTCAAGGACAGCCTGAATGTTTTGCCCATTCGCCTTAAATCTTGCCAATTTATCAACAAGCAACTTTATTGCGTAATCAGTAGGTGGCTTCTTGATTCGCTTGCGCATAGCCAAAAACGCTTCCCATGTTTCCAATGGCATCCAATCTGGCAAAACAATAGCGGTAGCGCCCTTTGTCTCTTTCTTTGTCTCTGTCTCTTTCTCTGTCTCTAGACTATCGGTTTGATATTGCTCTGATATCGCGTTGATATCATCTTGTTCCATCCAGTGAGACAGCTTGTTTAAGCAATCTATAGTTTGCTTTTCTGACATTCTTAAACGAAATGCAAGAGTTTTTGAGTTTGGCAAGCAACCATCATCTTCACTAGCGATAAGCCAGCACATCACTAGCACTTTGCTTGCAAGCGGGTCTAATTCATACCATTCAATGTCATCAAGAACATCACGATACAACTTAACCCAAGGTGGCTTCCTGTCTTTAAAGTGTTGAAACTTTGACCAGTTTTTAATTTTCATTTTTAACCAAAAAAAAGGGCTACACCTGAAGTCTCATCCTTTCGGATGTTGGCGGACTGGCACAGTACCAGCAGACTTCATGTGTAACCCTACTGTGAAACGCCGCCAAGCGTCTTTGTGCGCATCATACACCAATTTCAAACGGCTCAACAATAATTTCGCATTGACCACCTTTTCTTTGCTCTTTCCTAAGAATCAGCAATCGGTCAACTTGCCTGTCATCATCAAACACGCCAGCTTGGGTAAGCGCATCAAGCAACGGCTTGGCAATGTTGTCAATGTCCCTAACCCGCTTATCTGGCGCATGAAGATAAACGGTCAGGCTCACCCTTTGAGCCTCAAATCCTTTGTGGCCTGATTCAACAAACGCTTGGCGCACTTCTGCTTTGAATTGGTTGGCCTTTGGCGTAAGAAACCGCCTCGAGCCATTGAACTGCCAATAACCATTCACCGATGGTGGATAAGGTAAAAAAAGATTGAGCATGGTTGTAATAGTTGTGAGATTGTGTTTATAATACCTTTGCCGAATCAAGCGGTATCAAGAAAGGTAAACGAAATGACAGCATACGACAAATGGCTTGAACAACCCATCCAAGACCACTACGCCAAGCAAGAGGCAATCAGCGAAGTGGCAGAAGAACTACTCGCAGACGAGTGCAACCCGCAAAACCCTAACGTGTTCATGCAAGCCATCAACGAGGGCGGTTGCTTAGACAATCCACACGTTTTTGAACAACTGACAACAATCCTTGCAAAAGGTCATAGCTATGCCGACATTGGCGAATTAGTTTATGACGCGGTGGTGGCGTGCTGCAATGCCACCGCTGATATGCGAGCCGAATCAATCATCCAACTAAGGAACAACCGTGAAAACATTTAACGACCTGCGCAAAATCAATGTGAATGAACACATTGAGAAAAAAGGCAATCTCTCATACCTGTCATGGGCATGGGCTGTTGATACGCTCCTGCAAAACGACCCGATGGCACATTGGGAATTCCATGAGCCTGTTTACTTCAACGAATCCGTAATGGTTCGATGCACGGTCTATGCGCTTGGTAAATCTATGACCATGCATTTGCCTGTGATGGACAACAAGAACAACGCGATCAAGCTCCCAGACAGCCGCAAAGTATCAGATGCAATGATGCGCTGCCTTGCCAAATGTATCGCCACGTTCGGCATCGGTCTTTATATCTATGCGGGCGAAGACCTGCCAAGCGAAGGTGAACCAGAACCAATCGACATTGCCCCCCTGCTGGCATCCATTGAATCAGCTACTACGCTGGATGAATTGAAGGCAAACTACATTGCCACAGTCAAGGTTGCAAAAGGTGACCAAGCGGTTTTAAAGCAGCTTGAAGTCGCAAAAGATAGCGTTAAAGCTCGAATCCAAACCAAGGAGTAATCATGAAAAACGAAACGGGCGGTGCGGCTTTTCCATCAGGAATGATCGACCCATCAACGCCAGAAGATGCAATCCAAGCGGTTGACAAAGGTATGAGCCTTCGCGATTTCTTTGCAGCCAAAGCAATGCAAGGTCTGTTGGCGGCATGGGCGCACGGTGTACCAGAACCAGAGGCTATTGCGTTGGCTTCGTACCGTTATGCGGATGATATGCTGAAAGCGAGGGCAGAGTAATGGCGCAACTAATCGGATGGGCCTGCTTCTTTGCCTGGTTAACTCATATCTTCACCTGCTTTGCCCAAGGGCTTTGGGGCTTCTTGGTAGCAGGTGCGATCTTCTTTCCAATCGGAATCCTGCATGGTCTGTATCTTTGGATTAAATAAGGAATGGCTATGAACCCAACACCACGATTTCGCTGGCTTGACCGTAAAAAGATGGTCAATTCAGGCCAAGTAACAAAGCCTGATGGTTTGCCCATCATGGTCTTTGAAAAAGAGCGCGTACTCCAGCAATGGTTTGCTTTTGATATTCACTATCCAATGACAAGAGGGGAATGGAAAGACGTTCCCGTGGAGATTGAGAAATGATTGACCCACGCACAGTAGAACAAGGCTCAGACGCATGGAAGCAACTTCGTTTGGGTTGCATCACAGCCTCAAACGTGGCAGAAGTCATGTCTAAGGGCAAAGGCAACGCAGAGGCTATTGGGCGTTACAAATACAAGGTAAAGCTAGTTGCTGAACGCTTAACGGGCGTTGCTGGCGAATCATTCAGCAATTCCGCAATGGAATGGGGTGTGGAACAAGAGCAATTTGCGGCAATGGCCTACGAGGTTGCCAAGAATACGTTTGTGGAAAAGACGGGCTTCTGGCCTCACCCTGAGATCAAATGGCTTGGCGTATCCCCTGACCGCTTGGTGGGTGAAGATGGCTTGGTGGAAATCAAGTGCCCAAACACGACCACACACCTTGGCTATTTATTTGATGGCGTTGTTCCTACAACCTATTATAAGCAAATACAATGTCAGCTATGGGTTACGGGCCGCGCCTGGTGTGACTTCGTATCCTATGACCCCAGACTGCCAACGCGCAATCAACTTTTTATTGTGCGGGCAGAGCGTGATGAAGAACTCATCGCGGAAATGAAGATGGAAGTTGAGAAGTTCTTGACCGAAATCGACACCTTAATCACAAAACTCGGAGAGTAATCATGGCAGTAAATAAGTACCACGGCATTGGCAACCTTGGGCGCGACCCAGAAATGCGTTTCATGCCAAACGGCAACGCAGTCTGTAATTTCAGCATTGCAATCAGCGAACGCTACAAGGACAAAAACAGCGGGGAAATGAAAGAAATCACCGAATGGGTGAACATTGTGATGTTTGGCAAGCTGGCTGAGATTGCTGGCGAATACCTTACAAAAGGCTCAAAGGTCTATGTTGAGGGCAAACTCAAGACCGAGAAGTACACCGACAAGACCACGGGCCAAGACCGCTACACAACCAAGGTAGTGGCTGAGAAAATGGATATGCTGTCTGGCAAGGGTGAAGCAAAACCCGTGCAAGCAAAGGCAGAAAAGCCAAGCCAACCAGAAGCAGGTTTTTCGGACATGGATGACGACATTCCGTTCTAACTGTTTACGGGGGAAAGCGGATGCTGTGAGGTTGGGGGTTCCTGGCTTACTCGGACACAGACGCAGCGAGTACCCCAACCTTTGTTGTAAATATCCCACTATTATTAGAAACGTGTGGAGAATTGCTTTATAATACTTTTCATGGCAACAACGCCATAACAACTAGAAAGCTAATCATGAAAAAAGCATTTGAAATCTTGGGTCAGGTCACGCTAGCAATCGTTATCGGTTCAATCATGGCTGTCCTTTTCATTGAATGGATGGCTGGATGCGGCGAAAGCTACATCGATGCAAAGGGCATATCACACGCTAATGAGTGCGTCTTGCTCGCACATCACAAGTAATAGGTCTGCTACTATTAGCCCCTGTTACAAATAATAGGGGTTCTATGGCAAACGCAGCAAAAAAAGTCCGTGATGTATTCAAGGACGCACAAACAGCACTTACGCTGGCAAACATCAAAGAGGCGCTACCTGAGTTGGCTGCAAACGAGATTTCAATGGCTCTTTGCTACTTTCGCAAGCAACGCTACTTGACGCGCGTACAAGTGGAGAACACATCAGTTCGAGGCCGCAAGAAGGTTTGGATTTATACGTTCCACGAAGTGCGCCTACCATCACCAGAGCCTGTGATTGATGCCGTGTAAGGATTGTCAGAAATCAGAGACGGAAAAGCATTGGGGCATTTACCAAATGACCTGCCTTGGATGCCGACAGCGTTTATTGATTGACGAGCCTTGCAAGTTGATGAGACAGAGCCTGGCCAACAGCATGGAGCGTTGGGGTGAGGTTCCTGAGTGGAAAGTAGAGCCTAACTGCGGTTGTGGTCGGGCTTGTAAGCGGCGACAATATCAGAAGGGATGAGCATGAGTGACGGCGGAAAGGGAAGCGCACAGCGCCCAACAGACCACAAATCTTTCAGCGAATCGTTTGATCGTATTTTTGGAAAGAAAAGCAATGCCAGTAATGAAGAAATCGGACGGTTGGTGGTGGGGGAGCAAAGGCCCGTTTCCAACCAAACAGAAAGCGATACAAGTGGGCCAAGCAGCCCATGCAGCAGGATTTAAAGAGGAATCTATGACATTTACACCACAAGCATTTGTTCTTTGTTTGCTCCATTCGGTGACAAACGCCCACATCCTCCACTTGCAAAGCCGTTCGTACTCCGAGCACAAAGCATTGGAAGGCTATTACACTGAGATTGGCGATCTGGTCGATAGTTATGTTGAAGCCTACCAAGGCAAGTTCGGCATCATTGAGGGTTATGGCCTTGAATACGCCGAGCCTGAACCAGCACTTGAATACCTAATCGGCTTAAGCGAATACATCAAGACCGCGCGTGAGCAACTGCCTCAAGACACCGAGTTGCAAAACATCATTGACGAAATGGCTGCGCTGGTTGACAGCACGATCTACAAACTCCGATTCCTCAAATAAATACATATATGACGACACTAAAGATTGCTTACAAAGCCGTGGACGACCTGATCCCTTATGTGAATAACAGCCGAACGCATAGCGAGGAACAAGTCACGCAAGTAGCCAGCAGCATCAAGGAGTTTGGCTTTACAAACCCCATCCTGCTGGACGGTGAAAGCGGCATCATTGCAGGCCACGGGCGCTTAATGGCGGCAAAGAAACTAGGTATGACAGAAGTCCCAACGATTGAGTTGTCCCATTTGTCCGAGGCGCAAAAGAAAGCCTACGTTATTGCTGACAACAAGCTGGCATTGAACGCGGGTTGGGATAACGAAATCCTCGCGCTGGAGTTGAAAGACCTTGCAGACCTTGGCTATGACCTTGGATTGACAGGCTTTGATCCAGACGAGATCGAGGCACTTAACCCTGTCCAGCTTAATGAAGGCTTGACTGATGACGACGAAGCCCCGCCAATTCCGCTTGAACCAAAGACAAAGCCTGGCGACATCTATAAGATGGGTAAGCACCGCCTTATGTGCGGAGACAGCACCAGCATCGAGCATTTAGAGCGCCTTTGCGGCGAACAAGCCGTTGATATGTGGCTGACCGACCCGCCTTACAACGTTGCCTACGAAGGAAAGACCAAAGACAGCCTGACGATTAAGAACGACAGCATGGGTGATGACCAGTTCCGTCAGTTCTTGCGCGATGCTTACGTTGCTGCCGATGCTGTAATGAAAGCTGGCGCAGTCTTCTATATTTGGCACGCAGATAGCGAAGGCTACAACTTCCGAGGCGCAGCCCAAGACGCTGGTTGGAAAGTACGTCAATGCTTGATTTGGAAGAAGTCCAGCATGGTGATGGGACGTCAAGACTATCATTGGAAGCATGAGCCTTGCCTCTACGGTTGGAAGGAAGGCGCAGGCCACCTTTGGGCAACAGACCGCAAGCAAACGACTATCCTTGAGTTTGAGAAGCCAAGCCGCAACGGTGAGCATCCCACCATGAAGCCTGTCGCGTTGTTTGAGTACCAACTCCTAAACAATACCAAGGGCGGCGATATAGTTTTGGACAGCTTTGGTGGCTCTGGAACCACTCTGATTGCAGCAGAAAAGAACGGTCGAGTTGCCCGATTGATGGAGTTAGATCCTAAGTACTGCGATGTGATCGTGAAACGATGGGAAGACTTCACAGGCAAAAAGGCTGAGTTGGTGGAGGCTCAAGATGAGAGTTCAGCCCTGTAAGCGTTGGATTGTTGTTTATAGCCATGATGGTCAGCCTGTTGAGGGTTGGATGTACGTCCACAAATCAAAGGCTGAACAACAGGCCAACAACGGCAAGAACAAAGGCAAATATAGAGTGGAGCAGGTTTGTATAGTGAGTGCCGATACTATGGACGAACTACTCCGCCTTGCATCCGATGCCTAGCATCCCTTCATACAGTAAGTGCGCCAGCCTAGGGTGCAAGAACACCAAGAGCAAGCTGAACGCTTACTGTATGGAGCATGGCGGCAAGGAGCGACAAACAACGCATCTTAATCAGACCGAGGAGCGTAAGGGCTTCAACGCCATGTATCAGACAAGACAATGGCAAGCGTTAAGACAGATACAACTAAGCAAGCACCCTCTATGCGCAGGATGTGAAGCAGAAGGTATAGTGACCGCAGCATCAGTAATAGACCACATCTTCCCTTGGTCGCGGATAAATAAGGAAGCCTTCTTCATCAACAAGTTCCAGTCTTTATGCCCTACACACCACGCTAACAAGACACAACTAGAACGTGTAGGCGTGTATAGAAGATATGGCAAGCCTCACATTGATTACAAACAGAGTGACTATGGCTATGCAGTAGGGCTAGAAAACAACGATTAGGTGGGTAAAAGGTTAGAAACTCTTTTATTTGGACTTCTATTACAAGCAAGCGCGTACCCCAATTTCCCGCAAAGTAGTTTGACCAAAGGGGGGTTTGTAATACAATGCAGCCATGAGCAATAAAAAAGCACCAGAACTTCATTTGGTTGATGGGACTAAGCCGCGCAAGGGAATGCCTGCGATGCTGCCTGCGTCAATCAAGAAACGAATCCCGAAAGCTGATTGGGTGGATAACCCTGATGCGTGGGATAAAGAGAAATTCATTGCCGAGACTGCCGACTTCTTATATGAGGTTTACGGCATTGGCAACGACCAAGACAAGCACACGCTGGCGATGCTGGCTGACCACATTGAAACCTACATCCAATGCAACAAAGCATTAAAGAAAACGGGCATTGTGAGCAAGTTCAATGATGGCAAAACGATTGGCCCTAACCCGTATTTAACCGTGCGGAACAAGACCATGACCTTGATTATTCAGATCATGAATGAACTTGGTTTAACCCCGCGCAGTCGCTTGTCGGCTGGCAAGTCTGAGGAAGACAGCCCTGTGGCTCAATTCCTGAGAGGCCCATTGGCGCAATAACAAAAGACACGACATGAAAAAGACACGAAGAAAATATAAACCCAAGGGTGTTCGACTGGACACGCTATCTTGGGTTATCTCTGGCCTCAAGAATGTGGCCGATGTGCCCGAAGCAGGCACTAAGCTGATGCTGCGCAATCATGTGGCATTTGACGAATTGCTGGCAGGGCGTGGGACGGTGGAACACGTTGATCTGATTATCTCAATGGTGAACATGGCAGAAGCCTTGGCAAAGCGCGGCATTGGCGATGATTGGATGCCTGAAATTGCACAGGCTCAAGATGCGGTGTTTTCAATGGCGCAACGCGGCGTAAGTGGAAAGAAGTTCTTGTTTACTGGCCTTGAATTGACGATCGTTCAACAAATCCTTGAGTTGCACGATGAGCAGCTACGCAACTGTGGCGTGCGCGTATTGGAACTGGCGCTTGATGATATTGCCAAGGAATTCATCCACAATAAGATGCGCAAGATTGAAGCATTGGAGACTTTATGACAAGAGAAGAAATCAATATTAAAACCACGGAGCCAACAATCGAGGAAATTTGCTTGCCAAAAGCAAAGCCTGGCGGTTGGGCAATGTTTTATCGTTACACAAATTCATCGCATTGGATGCATGGCATCCCGCCTTTTGATCCAAATGGAATCAGAGACACTATTCGATACCCATATCCACTATTCATGTCAAAAGATGAAGCATTGGATGAGGCTCGAAAGCGTTTGGCTCATGGTGGTGATGTGAAGCTGTTTAAGGTTGATCTATGAAACAAGATGAAATCATTGAGATGGCTAGACAAGCTGGTATGTATCAGGATTTGAATGTGAGTTGGAATCAATCAATTCAAAACTTTGCCAAACTGGTAGCAGCTAAAGAGCGTGAGGCGTGTGCAAAGGTGTGTGAGGACATTTCGCCAAAAACGGAGCCAGTTGAATATGGCGACATTCGATGGGGATGGAAATATAAGTGTCCATACGCCGCTGCAATCCGAGCAAGAGGTGAAGCATAACTATGGATTGGCAAGATGGTGTTGCATATGCCCACGCAGTAGCAAAGGGCGAGATAAATGTTTGCAATGACGTTCGTTTGTCATGCCAGCGTTTTCTCAACCAACTGGAAAACAAGGAATGGGGCTGGACATTTGACGAGCGTTTTCCTGCTCACGTTATCCAATTCGCTTCTACGCTGAAACATACCAAAGGCCTGTTGGCTGGTCAGCACATCCAGCTAGAGGGATTCCAACTTCTTTTGATCTGCGCCATTTATGGGTTCAGAAGCAAGAAGGATTTAACCAAACGCATGGTCACAGATGTGATCTTGTTCATTCCGCGCAAGGCTGGTAAATCTACCCTCACGGCGGTGATCGCGCTTTATGAGTTGCTGTGTGGCGAATCTGGCCCCGAAGTATTCACGCTGGCGACCAACCGCGAACAGGCGACCATTGTGTTTGATTCATCCAAGGGCTTTGTTGAAAATATGCCCAAGGAGTTGGCTGAATTGTTCACACCAAGCAAATACACCATCGGCAAGCGTGGAGACAGCCAATCCATGTTTAAAGCCTTGAGCCGAGACACAAAGAAGTCTGGTGACGGTAAAAACCCGTCTTGCGTCATTGTGGACGAGGCCGCGCAGATCGTTGACCGCAACTCCATTGAAGTTTTGCATTCAGGTATGGTTGCGCGTCAGAATCCGTTAAGGCTTTACATCACCACTGCTTCGTTTACAAAGGACACTAAGTTCTACGAAGATTTGTCTATGTACCAATCTATGCTGCATGGCGAGGCAACTGACAACCCGCGCTGGTTTGGCCTAATGTACGGCTTAGACCTTGGGGATGATTGGCGCGACCCAGAGGTGTGGGCTAAAGCCAACCCAATGCACGGCATTAGCGTATTTGAAGACGCCATTGCCCAACGCGCCGAAGAAGCGAAGCACAAACCCGCTGCGCTCAATGAATTCCTGTGCAAGACGCTGAATGTATGGGTTTCTGCAAATGCCGCTTGGTTGGACCGCGCTCACTGGGACGACCCTGCGTGTCAAATCGTTCCCCGCGAAGAACAGCCAGAGGCCGTATTCATTGGCTTTGACTTGGCGGCGACGCGAGATTTGAACGCTGTTTGTACGCTCAAACGCTACGGCGAACTGGACTACGAGGCTGAATGGCAATTTTTCTTGCCCGAGGAAAGCCTCGCATTTATCCCGGAACACTATCTGGACATTTTCCGTGTCGCCATTGACAGCGGCATCCTCAAGTTGACCGAGGGTAACGTGATGGACGACAGGGAAATCAGCGACTACATAATTAACCAACAATGCAAGAAATACGACGTGAAGGAAGTCGGTTACGACGCCTACAACGCCGCTTCTTTGGTGGCCCGTTTGCATGATGCTGGTGTTCCCGTCAAAAAGGTCGGTCAAGGCATGGCAGTCTTGAACAATCCAAGAAAATACATCGAAAAAATGATTTTAAACAAGCAGATCAAGCATGACGGAAACCCATTTGTGGGCTGGCAGCTTGGAAACTGCGAGGTTTACACCGATGTGAACGGAAACATCAAGGTTCGCAAGAACGAAGCCGATAAAGCAGCCAAGGTGGACGGGGTGATCGCTATGATTATTGCCGCCCATTGCTCTCTGGACAACCCATTTGTGTCGAGTAGTTTTGGATTCCGCACGTTTTAGGTTAGTATTGAGGCAAATACGGGGGAAATTATGGCAATTTTTGACATTTTCGGTAAGAAAAAAGCGACTGTAAACGAATCAAACGTGGTGCTTGGACAGCTTCAACTTGGTAACCAAGTGGTGCAAGGCGGTCAAAAAGGCCACCCCGCGCAGCAGTTGTTGTATGTCACAACATCCAGCACCACAACCGCTGGTCGCACCCTTGATATTTCTGGCCTTACGCGTAATTCAACCGTTATGGGTTGCGTTGGCATCAAAGCCCGCGCCTTGTCGCAATGCTCTATCTCCATCATGTCTAAAAACGAAGATGGAACCTATGTGGACGCGATCAAAGACGCAAGCGTTGGTTCGCGCGATAAAGCCAAGGCTAAGCAGGTTCTTAACCTGTTGATGAACCCAAACAACTTCCAAAGCGCATACGAGTTCTGGTATCAATGGTGTATGTGGCAAGATATTGCGGGCGAATCGTTCACCCTTTGGTGGCGCGACAAGCAAAAGGATTCAATCTCTACGCCTGTTGAGATGTATAACCTTGATGCAACCTTGATTACCGTCAAGCTGTCGGATACGCGTTATCCAATGTATGTTTTGAGTACCCCTTCCTATGGTTTCAGCAAAGATACCCCGCTGGAATACTATCAAGTCATGCACTGCAAGGAAGCAGCTTGGCAAGGTTCGTCTGGTTTCAACAAAGGCATCTTGGCAACCGAATTAGTTGCTCTAGATCAAGACATTGATATTTATGCCAACTTCATCATGCAGAACGGCGCTAAACCGTCTGGCATTTTCATGACCGATCAAGTCATTCCTGATGTCAAGTTCAAGGAAATTGCTTCTCGCATCAAAGAAACGTGGAACGCTATGACAGGCGCACGCGGAACCGACCCAAGCAAGGCTGGTGAAGGTATGTTGCTTGACCAAGGTATGAAATATACCCCGATTGATATGCTTACCCTGCAAGATGCAGATGCGGCTAATCTGAAAATCCAAACCATGAAGCGTATTTGCGGTTTGTTTGGCGTTCCGCCTGCAATGCTTGGTATCGCTGACCAGAAATACAACAATACCCAAACGATGCTAGACGAGTTCTACAAAACCGTCATGTATCCGATGATTATCAACATCGAGCAGAAGTTGAAGCAGCATTTGCTCAAGGGTTACCCAAATCTGGTGGTTCGCTTTGATACCAAGGACTTTTTGAAAGGTGCACCGCTTGACCAAATGAATTTTGTGGCAGCAGGTGTAAAAGCGGGTATTATCACACCCAACGAAGCCCGAGAATACCTGAATATGGGAAAAGTGGAAGGCGCTGATGAGTTGGTGGGCGATGGCTCGCCACATGAGCCTATCGCTGGTACATCACCGCAGGACACGGGTGGAGGCGGCGGCGGTCAATCGCGCAAGATGAATATTGGTACAAAATGAACCATTTGAAAAAAATGGTGGCAATAATGGCTTCACAAGTGAAGCGTAGCAGTGTTACACTTCCTGCCATAAATAAGCCCCATAAGATAAAAGACGATAATCAATCTATTCATAATGGGGTGGTAAATGAAAGACAAACAAATTCAGTTGATGTGCGAGGCTCAAGTCAAGCTGTCGCCAAGCAAAGACGAAGCACAGAACCCAAGCGGCCTGTTGGAAGCACGAGTGACAACTTGGGGAGCAAGAGAGGGCGCGGACGGCCGAAAATTCAATTACCAACCTGAAGGTTTCATGGATTGGGCAAAAGAATTTGCCGATGGTGACAAGCCTCTGCCAATGTTCTTGAACCACAATGACATGGGTATGCCAATGGGCGAGTGGAATTCGTTTGAATTCGACGAAGACGGCATGACTGCTAAAGGTCGCTTGTATCTCAACACCGTTGGCGGATCTGACCTGTACCAAATCCTCAAAGAATCGCCCAAGATGTTTGGCGGCGTTTCTGTTGGCGCTTATGCCGAGGAAGCCATGTATGTGGACGCAAAAGGCGATCCATTTGCTGCTGGCCCAGACGGTACTGTGTGGAGCAACCCAGACTTTGATTATGGCGAGGCATATTTCCAAATCACCAAGGGTGGCTTGCGCGAAGTGTCTGTCGTGATGTACCCAAACAACCCTAATGCAGAGATTCAAAAACTGGAAGCATTTGATGCTGACGGTAATCTGAATCCACGAGTTTTGGAAAAGGCTTTGCGTGAAGCTGGCCTTAACAAAAAGGATGCGACCACCGCATCTAGTATCTTCAAACGAGTAGTCAGCGAGCGTGATGTTCCTGCGAAAGTTGAAGTGACCCCAACTCAGGGTGAGCCTGATGCGGTGGTGACCGAAGCCGAAACCAAGCGTTTGTTGGAAGCACTCCAGCTCCGCGCTTTGGAAAAAGCATTCTCAAATCGCCTTAAATAAAGGAAATCAAAATGTCAGTAGAAAAAATCCTCGAACAAGTTAACGCTATCGAAGCGGCTAACCTGTCGAAAATCGAAGAAGCAAAGACCGAAGTTGCAGCGACTGTTGAAGCCGTTAAAACCGAAGTTACCGAGAAAATGGCTGCTTTGGAAGCCAAAGTTGCTGCTATCCATGTGCCTGAGTTCATTCGCGCTCCCGCTAAAACCGTGCGTGCCGATGTGAACCGCAAGGTGCGTGAACAGCTCGCCGCTTTCGCCAAAGAAAACGGTCGCGTTCAAAAAGACATTCAGTTGTGGGAATCTGTTGACCAACACGCTGCTTACCTGAACGAAGCATCTGCTTTGACAGGCTCTGGCGCTGGCGTTGGTGGTCGTACTGCTTACGATCCTGTGTTCCACAAGTTGCGTTTGGTTAACCCAATGCGCGGCGTGTCTCGCAACGTGTCTACTGATGGTTCTACCTATCAGTTCCGCGCTAAAACTGGCAACGCTGGTGCGACTTGGGGCTATGCAATCCAGAACAACGGTTCTGCAACTACCGAAGCCACAAGCATTTGGCAGTTGAATATGCAAGACATTAACGTGCAGTTCCCTGTGCGTACTGCTGCATTGGATGACATTGATGGTTTGGAATCAAACGTGGTGGACGATATGTTGACTGAATTCAGCCAACAAGAAGGCCTGTCCATGATCTTGAACAACGACCAATCTGGTTCCACCACTACTGCTTATGGCGCTACCTCTGGTCTGCGTGGCTTGAACTCTTACCCAGGTTCAAACGCTACCTACACAGGCGGCACTATCAGCACAGCGGCTTTCGGTTCTAGCGGTACTGCTTCGACTGACGGCTTGCACAGCTTGGCAACTTATGACCAAACCACCACAAACGGTTTCGGTTCTGCCAACAACGTGAAATTCATCGACTTGGTGAACTTCTTGCACGCTTTGCCACAACAATACTGGAATGACGGCAACACCTGGATCATCAGCCCAACTATGTTGGCTGGCATCCGTGGTTTGGTTGACGACAACGGCACTCCAGTGTTTGAGCGTATGTCTCCCCTGATTTATGACGGCATCGTCGGTAAATTGTTGGGTTACGACGTGCGCGTGAACGCCTACTTGGACAGCCCAATCGCTCCCGGCGCTTCTGCTGGTACTGTGAGCAAGTTCCCCATGTATTTCGGTGACTTCGGTCGCGGTCATACCATTGTGGATCGCTTGAACATGGTTCTGCGCCGCTATGAGCAAACTGCTCCTGGTTTTATCACCTTCTACGGTGAGAAGCGTTTGGCCTCTAGCGTTGTTGATCCATTCTCGATCATCCGCTACCGCTCAACAGCGACAGGCGCGTAATTGAAAGCGGGGGGCTTCGGCTCCCCTCTTTTTGGCTTTAACTGAGGATTAAAAAATGAGTGCATCCAAAAAAATCTTAGCTGGTATCAAACAGGCGATTGCCGAAAACTGCAAAGTGACAGTTGACTTGCGCGAAGCATCTACCCTGACAGGTTCTGGCGCGGGTATTGGTGGACGCACACAGTTTGATGACGTTTTCGCTGCTCTGCGTTATGCAAACCCGTTCCGTATGGGTTCACGCAACATCAAAACGCAAGACCGTTCTGCTGTTCAATTCGTTGCCAAAACAGGTAATGCTTTGAACCAAACAAACCCTTGGGGTTATACATTCACGCCCAACTCTGGCACGCCCAACACGGCGACCACGATTTGGCAACTCCCAACGCGCGTATTGGCGGCAACTTTGCCCATCCGTACTGCCGCAATGGAAGACATTAATGGCCTTGAAGAAGGTCTGATTGCCGACTTGGTGCTGGAATTCAGCAATCAAGAAGGCCTCTCAATGGCTCAAAACAACGATCAAGCAGGTTCGACCACCACATCGGTTGGCGGTACAGAAGGCTTGCGCGGTTTGAACTACTACACAAGCGCCTCTGCTTCGGCTTTTGGCACAAGCGGTACTGCGATGACAAACGGCATCCACAGCATTGCCACGGTGTCTTTGGGTGGCTCTGCTATTGCCTACAACAACATCGTGTCAACTGCTTCTGCTCTGCCAGCACAGTATTGGGCGTTGCCTACAACCGCATGGCATATTCACCCTGACATGATTCTCATGTTGCGTGAATTGAAGGACACACAAGGCTTGCCATTGTTCTTGGAATTGGGCGAAGCTGGTGAAGGCGGCGCGGTGGGTTCAATCTTTGGTTGGCCTGTTATTCCTAACCCATACCTGACTTCTGCTTTCCCAATTTACTTGGCAAACTGGGAGCGATTCTTGACCATTGCTGACGTTGAGGAAATGGACATTCAAGTATTTGACCAAACAGCGCCAGGCTTCGTTACACTATTCTGCGAGAAACGTATGGTTAGTACCGTGCGCGACCCGTTCGCTGGTGTCCGCGTCTCTGCCGCTTAATTGAGAAAAAATCATGGCTGTTGAAAATCAAACTCTCGCACCGTTCTATTCCAACAACAGGAATCCGTACAACTACGCCAAGTTTGAACAAATCAGCCGTGATATTTCCACTCAATGGTTGACTACCGATGAGTTGAAGCAGCAGATCAACTTGTACGGCGATGACAGCCAAGATACATATATCAATGCGCTGGAATTGGCTGTTCGCATGGCGATTGAAGACTTCTTGGGTATGGCAATCTATGCAACCCAATGGAAGGTGTACTACACAAACTTTGGAATCTACAACACTTCGGTGTTTTTGGATTTGCCAGAGGTTTCTGTTCAAGACGGCCTTGTGGCTGGCGTGACGGTAAATAAAGTTGAGTGCTACACCACTTCAAACACCATTCCTGAGTTGGTTGACCCTTCGCAATATTCATACGACCCAACAGGCAACCGAATCATCCTTGGTTCATTGCCTAATTCGTTGAATCAAGAAGTTGCTAACCCGATTGTGGTGACATACACGCAAAACGCCAACCCGCTGTCGGCTTACCCCGTTATCAAGCAGGCTGGTTTGCTTTTATTTACCCATCTGTATAACAACCGCAGCGACACGACTGACAACCAGTTGAAGCAGATTCCGTACGGTATGCAAGTACTATTACGCAGCTACAAACCACTCGTAATGTGAGCGTTACAAATGGCAATCGCACGTTTTGAAAACATCACCGTAAAAAGTCTTACATTTGCCAAGAGCGATTTTGGCGAACAGACGACCACGAAGACCGTTTGGTTTGAAACCCGCGCGCGCGTGACCGATGTGGCTAATAGCCTACGGATTGCTGAAAAGTACCGTCTCTATCAGGATTTGGTTAACTTCACCTTGAACTACACGCCCAACACGCGTGAGATCATTGACAACCAGCATTTGTATTCAATTCAATGGCGCGGCAAAGATTGGCGCGTTACCGATGTGCGTGAAAGCAATGACCGCATGACGGTGATGTTCCTCTGTTATAGATCAGACCCAGATACGGCGGTTTAAATGGCACAAATGAACCCAGTACAGTACGGCAAGGCAATTCAGTACCAACTGAGCCAAATCGTCACGCCTGTGCCTGTCTACGCGGCCTTCAACCGTAACTTTGCCGTACAGCCAAAGTTCATCACTTGGATGTTGCGCAACGTACACCAGCCCGTTTATACTGGTCAAAATCAAAACAACAAGGGCATTGATACGCCCGTGTTTCAGATTTCTATCTTCACTCAAGAGATTGAGGATGGCTTCACCATTTCAAACCAAATCCTGCAATCCTTGCATGGATACAGCGGTTTATTTGGTGGGACGACAAATGGCTTTTATGTATCCAAGGCGGATGTGTCTTGGCTTTACAATAGTTACGACAATACGGAAAAGATGGCTCAGATTTTCCTTGATTGCACACTTGATGTGCCGACCTGAACGATAAGATTTTGATTAACTCCAAAGGAAAACAAAATGGCATTACCTAACAAAGTCTTACCTGGATTCAGCGCAGCAATGTATGCTCAATCAGGCGCAATCCCTACGCCCTTAACCTTGTCGCAACTATCGACATTGGCAAGCGTCGCGGCCTTGGCTGTTTCTGGCAACTTGATGAACGTGGAAGCAATCCCTGCCTTTGGTCAGGATGATGCTGTCGCGTCTTACTCGGTTGCTGGTTCACGTCAATCGGACAAAATCCCCGTGCAATCTGCCCCAACAAGCATGAGCATTACTGCCGCCTCGAATCCTAGCGATGCAGTCTTGTTGTTGCTTCGTGGCGATGCCTATAACGGGACGATTG
>ERZ650308.193-NODE-193-length-34572-cov-8.116957_pt1 | contig 34572 bp, 28 predicted proteins | sample MGYA00376244_ERZ650308 | MGnify/ENA primary metagenome ERZ650308 (study PRJEB26733, sample SAMN07839295) | wastewater metagenome | biome: small river; feature: stream; material: water | place: USA: North Carolina | collected 2016-04-26 ... | reverse complement strand
CATGGTTGCTTTTCTTACTTCAAATATCCTACCCATAGTTTCATGATTTAAGGTGCGCAAAAATAACACAAAAAAAATAGTCCCGAAAATCGGGACTATTTTAATTTAAGTATAATCGGGATTATTTATTCAATTTACTTGTTTTCTTACTGTAGAAGAAATAAACAAATAAGCCAATAATCATCCAAATAAAGGCTACTTTAAGGGTTTGCATGTCTAAAGCGACGATCATGCCCAAGCAAATCAAAGCACCTAAGATTGGCACGATTGGCACCAATGGTGTTTTGAATGGACGCTCCATTTCCGGAGATTTACGTCTTAGGATCCAAACACCTAAACTAACCAATACAAAAGCGAATAGGGTACCGAAACTTGTTAAGTCACCTGCGACACTTCCAGGAACGAAAGCGGCAAATAAACCAACAAATACAAATAGGATCCAGTTTGACTTATAAGGTGTTTGGTATTTAGGGTGTAAGTCGCCAAAAGCTCTTGGTAATAAACCATCCTTACTCATTGAGTAGAAGATACGGCTTTGGCCCATTAACATCACTAATATTACAGATGAGAAACCAGCTAAAATCGCTACGGTTACTGCTGTAGCCAACCAACCGTATCCAGTCATATAAGTAGAAATTGCGTATGCAACAGATGCTTCTCTTCCTTTTTCTGGGTCAACAAAGTCTTTCCAGTTTGCAACGCCTGTTAATACGTGACCAAATAAGATGTATAAAATAGTACATACGACCAATGAACCTAAGATACCAATTGGCATATCTCTTTTTGGATTTTTAGCTTCTTGTGCAGCAGTAGAAACGGCATCAAAACCAATAAAGGCAAAGAATACAATTGCTGCTCCACCCAATACACCGCCCCAGCCATGTTTAAATGCGCCAGAGTAATCCGCAATCACTTTGCCAGCACTGTCAGTTACAGCAGCTTGACCAGCAGGGATCATGTATGGAGTATGGTTTTCAGGCTTGATAAACTGCCATCCAATTGCAATAAATATAATTACGATCGCCACTTTAATAAATACGATTACCGCATTTACAATAGCAGATTCCTGAGAACCTCTGATCAATAATAAAGTCAAAGCTAAAAGGATAATCAATGCAGGTGCATTCATGATACCAGAATGCGCTACCCCTAAACTATCGGTAAAGCTTTCAAAAGGACTATGGCTCCATTCATAAGGTATGGCACCTCCAGTAAGCTTATTAAGGTATTCACTCCAAGCAATAGATACAGTAGCTGCTCCTAAAGCATATTCCATAATCAATGCCCAGCCAATAATCCAAGCGACTAATTCTCCCATTGTTACATAAGAGTATGCATAAGCGCTACCTGCAATAGGGATCATAGCTGCAAATTCTGCGTAACATAAGCCCGCGAATGCACAACCAACTGCCGCAATGATAAAGGATAGGGTTACCGCAGGACCAGCTGCTTGACCAGCCGCTGCTGCAGTTCTCACAAACAAACCAGCACCAATGATGGCACCAATACCTAAGGCGATTAAATTACCAGCACCAAGGGTTCTTTTTAGTCCTTTGCCGCCGTCCTCAGATTGAGCTAACATAGCCGTCAAATCTTTCTTTCTAAATAAACTCATAATAATAGGTTTCGATTTAGGTTGAAAAATAGCATTTTTTTTGCAATTCCGCAGGAGTTTTTGATAAAAAAAGCCCTTGGGCCAAATTTTGTAGACGCCTATTTTTTTACGAGTTATGTGGTATATTGCATCACTAAGCAACCTATGAAAAAATCTAACAAACTCACCCTTTATATTGTCATCGCAATGGTGGCAGGTGCCATTTTGGGCTACTTCATTCACGAAGGAAACGATCAAGCAACGATTGACGGTTTTGCTAAAAATATCAAGTTACTCACTACGATCTTTTTGAGATTGGTTCAAATGATCATCGCGCCGTTGGTATTCACCACTTTAGTCGTGGGCATTGCCAAATTGGGTGATATCAAGACCGTTGGCCGTGTGGGCGGTAAAGCTTTATTGTGGTTTTTATCAGCATCTTTAATTAGCCTTTTAATTGGTTTGGTGCTTGTGAATGTATTGAAGCCAGGAGCAGGACTAGACTTGACAGTGGGAGATAGCTCAGGTGTAAAAGACTTAATGGGAAAAACCCAGTCATTTAGTGTCATTAATTTTGTGGAGCACGTGTTCCCAAAGAGTATGTTTGAAGCGATGGCGACCAATGAAATTCTACAGATCGTCATCTTTAGCATCTTCTTTGGTGTAGCAGCTGCTGCTATTGGAGAACCTGCAAAAGGATTTATTAAAGCATTGGATACAGTAGCGCATATCATTTTGAAAATGGTAGGTTATGTAATGAACTTTGCACCATTAGGCGTTTTTGGTGCGATTGCTGCAGTAATAGCAACAAAAGGGCTGGCTGTATTTGTTTTTTATGGTAAATACTTATTCTTCTTCTTAATTGGTATTGGCACATTATGGGCAGTACTATTAGGCGTAGGTTATTTGATTTTAAGAAAGCGTGTACCATCTTTATTAAAACATATTTCATCACCATTGGTGATTGCTTTTAGCACAACTAGTAGTGAAGCGGTATTTCCAAAATTAACAGAAGAACTAGAGCGATTTGGTTGTAAGGATAAAATTGTTTCATTCATTTTGCCATTGGGTTATTCCTTTAATTTAGATGGCAGTATGATGTATATGACATTTGCGAGTATGGCCATTGCACAAGCTTATGGCATTCATTTAGATATCGGCACTCAATTGACTATGTTGGTTGTATTGATGTTGACGAGCAAGGGTATTGCAGGGGTGCCTAGAGCATCATTGGTAGTTGTCACAGCAACATGTGCCATGTTCAATATTCCTCCAGAGGGAATTGCCTTGATCCTACCTATCGACCATTTCTGTGACATGTTTAGAACGGCTACCAATGTGTTGGGTAATAGCTTGGCGACAACCGCTGTGAGCAAGTGGGAAGGGGAATTAACAGAAGCACAACAAGTTTAATTTTATACAATTTAGCATGATCACATTATTAGAAGCTTTTCATTGGAGTCAGTTGTTGCAACCACAATTTTATATTGAACATGGAGGGCTTTGGTTGATCTTATTAGTAGTCTTTGCTGAGACAGGATTGTTTGCAGGATTCTTTTTACCTGGGGACAGTTTATTATTTGTTGCGGGTATTTATTGCGGTCCCTTGGCTGCAGAAATTTATGCATCAAATAATCAATGGTTGAATTTATTTATCTTGTTTATTTTTATTTCTATTGCTGGAATCATTGGCAATTATGTTGGCTATCTATTTGGCAATAAAGTTGGTCCAACGATGTTTGATTGGAAAGAGAACCTCTTTTTTAAGAAAAAGTATTTGATGCAAGCGCAGGAGTTTTATGAAAAACATGGAGGCAGGGCGATCGTGATTGCAAGGTTCATTCCAATTCTAAGAACATTTGGTCCAATCATTGCAGGTATTGTGAAAATGGATAGAGCCAAGTTTATGTATTATAATATAATTGGCTGTTTAGCTTGGGTGGGTAGTATGCTTTGTGCAGGTTATTTTTTACAGTCATGGATTTTGACACATTTTAATTTCGATCTTAAAAATCATTTAGAAGTCATTGTGTTAGGTATTGTCGGCGTGACCACTTTGCCTGTGATCATTAAAGTGATTACACATCGCACTAAAAAAGCATAAGCATTAAATTTTTCTTGCATGAACAATAAGCAGATTGGCCTTTTTTCCTTGCCTGTATTTGTAGCGGCATTAGGATATTTTGTAGACGTATATGATTTGTTATTATTCACCATTGTTCGTCAACCTAGTGTACTTGCAGTTGGATCTTCATTAGAAACCATTATTGTAGATAGCGCGCATATTATTAACTGGCAAATGTCAGGTTTATTAATTGGTGGTATTTTGTGGGGCGTTATTGGAGATAAGCAAGGGAGATTAAAAGTATTATTTGGTTCTATCCTATTGTATTCATTAGCGAATATCCTTACAGCATATGTTCAAACTGTTGACCAATATGCTTACTGTAGATTTGTTGGAGGGATTGGGTTAGCAGGAGAGCTGGGAGCGGGCATTACCTTGGTATCTGAGATGTTGCCTAAAAATAAAAGAGGTATTGGCACTTCAATGGTAGCAGGCATAGGCTTGTTTGGTGCAGTGTTCGCCTACTTCACTTTTAAATACACACAGGACTGGAGATTGTGTTATAAAATTGGCGGAGGGTTAGGTTTCTTTTTATTGGTTTTGCGTGTGCGTGTGGCAGAATCCTTCATGTTCGAGTCGGCAAAATTGGCCAATATTAATAAGGGCAATTTCTTGATGTTCTTTAGTTCTTACAAAAGATTTTCAAAATACATTAAGGCAATCTTGATCGGACTTCCAACTTGGTTTGTGATTGGCGTAATGGTCAACTATAGTAATAAGTTTGCAACGGGTTTGTATGGAGACAATTTAATTGATTCTGGCAGATCGGTCATGTTCGCTTATATAGGTATTGCAGTTGGAGACTTATTGATAGGTTGGGTGAGTCAGTATTTCAAAAGCAGAAAGAAGGCATTGCTTTTATTTTATATGATTAGCATTATTGGGATGGTATTATTTTTTAGTGCCTTCAATAACAGCGATAGCAGGATGTATGCCATTTGCACTTTCTTAGGTTTTAGCACTGGCTATTGGGCCATCTTTAATCAAATGGCTGCAGAACAATTTGGCACCAATCTTAGAGCAACAGCAGCTACAACCATACCAAATATGGTGCGAGGCGCATTGCCATTGATCAATTTCTTATTCTTAGATATTTTGCAAAAGTCAATGGGGTGGACCATTGTGCAAAGTGGTATTGTAACAGGTTTGATTGTGATGGGTATTACATTGGTTGCTTTTGTCTTTACAGAAGAGACTTATCACAAGGACTTGGATTACTTAGAGCATGACAATCCTTTACCATAATTAAGTCGCATGCGCTTATTATTCATCCGTTTTTCTTCTATTGGCGATATCGTATTCACTACGCCTGCAATTCGTTGTGCGAAGCAACAGATTCCAGGTGTAGAGATCCACTTTTTGACAAAAGCTTCTATGAAAGCGGTGACGATTGCCAATCCATATGTAGACCAATTCCATTATTTTGACAAAGACTTGAATGCAACGATCAAGGAATTAAAGGAATATCAATTTGATTATATCATAGACCTACATAAAAATTTCAGGTCTTTTCGTATTCAAAAAGCATTGGGGGTTCCAGCTTTGTCTTATAAAAAATTAAGCTTTCAAAAATTCTTACTCACGAAACTGCATTTGAATTGCATGCCTAAAAGGCATATTGCAGATCGTTCTTTAGATGCATTGGCAAGATTAGGCGTGGTGAATGACGGAAAAGGGTTGGATTATTTTATACCGAAAGACGTTGTTTTAAAAACCAATGCCTTGCCGACGCCTTTTCAATCAGGCTATATCGCATTGGTGATTGGCGCATCTTATGCAAGTAAGAAATTGCCTATAGCAGAATTACAAATGCTTTGTCATAAAATCCCATATCCAATTGTATTAGTAGGAGGGCAGGAAGATCAAGCAGAGGGAGATGCTGTTGCTGCGGTTAACCCGATTAAAATTTATAATGCTTGCGGAAAATTCAATTTGCATGAGTCTGCAATCTTGGTCAAAAATGCAAGAACAGTCATTGCACACGATACAGGGTTTTTATACATTGCATGTGCTTTTCATAAAAAAACGGTGGCAATATGGGGAGCGACTTCACCTGCATTGCAAGTGGAACCTTATTATCCTATTGATTCAAATAATACAGAATGGTATTACAATGCCATCGTTCCAAACTTGCCATGCCAACCATGCTCTAACTATGGCACCAAGCAATGTCCACAAGGGCATTTTGCTTGCATGAAAAAACAAGACTTGCAAGCTATTGCAGATAAGGCGATTGGGTATTATACTACTGCCTAAAAATTAACAAAATTCACCTGATCAATATTGTTAGCATCTTACACACTAAGTCGTATACTTATTAGAATATATGCTCAATAGAGTATGAATTATTTGCTTGCATTAATAATTATTAGTCTTCTGGTATAAAAATTTGTATTTTCATAATTAGACAAAGGGTTATAAGTTAAAAGTTTTGAATTTATTTTCATTTTAATTTTATTTTATGGCAAAGCGAAATTATTCTTCCAGCTCCAAGCTCTTCTTGTTGATTGTTTTTATTTATACTGTTTACAATTTAATTAAATCGCCAATTAAAAATAACAGTAGTAATGTCATAATGGTATTTATTGCTTGTTTTTGGTTGATATTTTGCTTTATTACAATTTATAATTTTATTTATCGAAACAGTAAGAATGATGCCAATCATGAATCAAACGATTAATTATGCCTAAATTTTTTATAGTCATTTATACAGTCCTTCTTTTCTTTAGATTCTATAATTTGATACAAGCTATCAAATTTAATAAGAATATAATTGCTGAAATACTTGTCACTTTGCTTTCAATTTTAATAGTAGTTTGCTTATGCCTATTTACTTTTTAATAACTATCGGGAACTCATTTTATTTTTTAACAACTATTTAAATTGGATATTATATAAATGCATAAAGCCCCGCAATGCGAGGCTTTATGCATTTATGAGATCATGTTGATGATTACAAAGTCTTCAATACGTCGTTCATATTTCTTACTGCATCTGCACTCTTATTGAATGCTGCTTGTTCGTCTGCAGATAAATCCATTTCAACGATTTTCTCCCATCCGTTCTTGCCAATCACTACTGGCACACCTAAACAGATATCGTTTTGTCCGTATTCGCCGTTTAAGCTCACGCAACAAGTGAATAATTTCTTCTCGTCACGTACGATGCTCTCTACTAATGCTGCTCCTGCCGCACCTGGTGCATACCATGCAGATGTGCCCAATAATTTAGTTAAAGTTGCACCGCCTACCATGGTGTCGTTGATGATTTGTTCTTGTTGCTCTGCTGTCAAGAACTTAGTTACTGGAATGCTATTCCAAGTAGCATGCTTTACTAAAGGAATCATAGTTGTGTCGCCGTGTCCACCCACCACAATTGCATTTAAGTCTGCAGGGCTGCAGTTCAAATGTGTGCTTAATTGATATTTGAAACGCGCGCTATCTAATGTACCGCCCATGCCAATAATTCTATTTTTTGGTAAACCTGTTGATTGCAATGCTAAATAAGTCATTGTATCCATTGGGTTACTAATAACAATAATAATTGCATTAGGAGAATGCTTTAAGATATTCTCACAAACACCTTTTACGATACCTGCATTGGTGCCGATCAATTCTTCTCTTGTCATTCCTGGTTTACGAGGTAAGCCAGAAGTAATCACTACTACATCCGAGTTCGCTGTTTTAGTATAGTCATTGGTACTACCGCTGATACGTGTATCAAAACCTAATAATGCAGCCGTCTGCATCATGTCCTGCGCTTTACCTTCTGCAAAGCCTTCTTTAATATCTAATAATACTAATTCTGAAGCCAATTCTTTACGTGCAATATTATCTGCACAAGTAGCTCCAACTGCACCAGCACCAACAACGGTAATTTTCATATCTATTAATTTAAATTTTGAACTTGATTTAATCGGGGCAAAGTTAGTTATTTGCCACCTATAATTTTAAGTAATTCAGGAACTTTAACCCCTTGTTCGTATACTTTTAACAACTGACCTTTGTCATAAATCGCCACAAATGGTGTCATACGTGGTCTAAAGAACACAGGGATCGAGAATTCAGGATCTCTACCCACTACCACATTGGATTGCTTGTCTAAGCCATACTTAACAGCAAAAGCTTTGATCTCGTTCATTTCTTTATAGCTATTCCAAATAAAGAAGACGTTTTTAAACTTGTCTGCATTTTTAGTCAATTCAGTGGCTTCCTCTTGGCAATGAGAGCAATCTGGGCTAAAAATGATGATGCAAGTATACCTAGTTTTAGGAATTTGTGTATTTGAGAAATTTTTACCTGTACTAAGGTTCAAGGTAAACTTTGGGATGTTCTTGTCTTTTAAAAACGGCGCATTTGGGTCAATATTAGACTGAGCCGACAAAGTCATTAAGCTCACAATGAAAAGACTAAATAGAAGGGTTACTTTTTTCATAATGTATTTATTTTTTCGCCATCATACGCATGGCTTTTGCGTCTTGTAAAAATTCAGAGGCAAAAATGAAATCGTTTAATAATTTATTTTGACTAAAAATGATATCCTGATTGCTGCCTTCCCATTCTTTTTTCCCTTTGTGTAGGTAGATAATATATTTACCTATCTCCATCACGCTATTCATGTCGTGGGTAACAACAAGTGTAGTGATATTAAACTCTTTGGTTAGATCTTCTATCAAGCGATCTATGACCATGGAAGTTTGTGGATCAAGTCCTGAGTTGGGCTCGTCACAAAAAAGGTATTTAGGCTCAAGCACTAGTGCGCGTGCTAATCCTACACGCTTTTTCATCCCTCCACTAATTTCAGCTGGATATTTTTCGTTCACGCCAGTTAGTTGTACGCGATCTAAAATTTGATTCACTTTTGCTAATTTCTCGGCCTCTTTTAAGTTGCTAAACATGTCTAAAGGAAATTTTACGTTTTCCTCTACAGTCATAGAGTCAAACAAAGCGTTTCCTTGAAACAACATACCAATACTATTTCTTAAATCCTTTTTTTGTTCTTTAGAAAGTTTGGCAAAGTCTTCGTTGCCAAAAAATACTTTTCCCTGATCTGCTTGTATTAAATCTACAATGCATTTAACCAATACTGTTTTACCACTACCACTAGCGCCGATGATCAAATTACAAATACCTGGCTTAAACTGCGCACTCACATCGTCGATAATTACTTTATCGCCAAAGGCTTTGTTGATATGTTGAATTTCGATCATGAAGTTTATAATGGCACTTGTAAAGATAAGAGATCTTCAAACTGATCCGCTCTACTTATTAGTTTTGCAACACCGTTTTGATATAAAACTTGTGCTGGCTTAAATCTTGCATTATAATTGCTAGCCATTTCATAACCATAGGCGCCAGCGTTGTAAAACACCAATAAATCACCTTCTTCAATGCTAGGAATCTCCCTGTCCCAAGCAAAAGTATCGGTCTCGCAAATATTTCCAACAACGGCATATTGCTTTGTTGGATTGGAAGGATGGGTTAAATTATCAATATGATGATATGCATCATAAAACATTGGACGAATTAAATGATTCAATCCAGTATTAAGGCCTGCAAAGATGCGATCACCAGATGGTTTTAATACATTGACTTTAGCAATAAAAAAACCTGCTTCGCTCACCATATATTTTCCAGGCTCAAACCAAGCGCTAAAACTACGTCCAAATTTTTCAGACAAATGCTGCATTGCTTTATTTACCTCTGCGCCTAATAAAGGCATGTCAGTTCCTATTTCGCCTGGTTGATAAGGCACTTTGAATCCGCCGCCAAAATCCAAGACTTCCACCGTTGGAAAATGAGGAAGTAGGGTTTCAAATACATCTGCGGATTTAATAAAAACAGCGACATCCTTAATTTCACTACCGGTATGGATATGTAAAGTGCGGATATTGATCTGATATTTTTCTTGAATCAATTTTAAAGCATCTAATTGCGCCACTGGAATGCCAAACTTACTCTTGTCATGTCCGGTAGAAATTTTCAAATTGCCGCCAGCCATTACATCAGGACGTATGCGAACGCCCACTGCTTTACCTGCTCCAAATTTTGCACCAAACTTTTCCAAGTTGGATAAACTATCTATGTTCACATGCACGCCTAATTCAACAGCAGTGCTTATTTCATCAAAACCAACACTATTGCTGGTGTATAAAATATTATTAGGCAAAAAACCAACATGCAAGGCTAACTTTACTTCATTGATAGAACTACAGTCAATATTACATCCCATCTCTTTGACCACTTTTAAAATATGAATATTGGTCAATGCTTTACATGCGTAAAAAAATCGAGTCTGTGTAGACGAAAAATGCGTCAATAAATTTTGATATTGCTGTTCAATTCGTTCTGCATGGTACACATAAAGTGGTGTTCCAAATGTTTGTGCAGCAGCATTTAATGCTTCGTAAGAAAGGCTTGCGTTCATGCTATAAAGATACGGCCAGAACTAGGTTCTGGCCGTATCTTAGATCAATATTTTTATTAAAAATCGATGAAAGGAAAAACTACTAATCGTTATCTACTGGACTTTCAGGAGCGAAATCTTCTTCGTCAGATGCTGGTGTAAAATCTCCAGTCTCGTCTTCTGAGTTTGGAGCATCTGATTGCTCGTTTTCTTCAGCAATTGCTTCGGCTGTTTGCTCGAACACGCTATTGTCTGTAAAATCTTCTGGCTTAATCACTGTCGCTTCAACAATCTGATCTGCCAATACTTCTTTGATCTTTGGTAAGTCTTCTGTAGAATTGATACCAAAGTAATCCATGAAGTTTCTAGAAGTAGAATATACCAATGGTTTACCAGGAAGCAATTCGTTACGACCACTGATCACTATCAATTCCTTTTCTAATAATTTCTGAATAGAATAGTCACTGTTGACACCTCTAATCGCTTCTACTTCACCTTTTGTAATGGGTTGCTTGTAAGCAATGATTGCCAATGACTCTAAAGCAGCATTGGATAAGCGTTTTAAGAACTTATCGCCATTCAATTGTGCAATGGTGGTATGAAAAGTAGGCTTAGTTAAAAATTGCCATCCACCACCACTTTGCTTTAATTCAAAAGGGTAGAATTCTGTGCTATATTTTTCCTGGATACCTTCTAAGGCAGACTCAATCTGCTCAAGCGTGATACGCTCTTCTAAGAATCCAAAAGCGTTGTTGATTAATTCAGTGATATCATTCGCATTTAATGCTTTATCACTTGCGAATACCAAGGCTTCAATATGCGGAATGATTTGACTTATTTCCATAATTCGTTTGCTTATCCGTTTAATGCAGCAGCGCCACTCACGATCTCTGTTAATTCAGTCGTAATTGCAGCTTGTCTTGCACGGTTATAAGATATTTTCAATGATTTCAACAATTCGTTGGCGTTTTCACTTGCTTTATCCATTGCAGTCATTCTAGCACCATGCTCACTTGCATTGGCATCTAATACTGCTTTGAATAATTGAGTGTTCAATATTTTTGGCATCAATTCTGCCACTAAAGCTTCCTTCTGTGGTTCAAAAATGAAGTCTGTTTTTTTAGCGTTGGCTTTCTTTTCCATTTTTGGAATAGGCAAGAAAGGTTCTGATTTATACACCTGAGTTGCAGCGTTTTTGAATTCACTGTATACAATCTCAATGGCGTCAAACTCTTTGTTTTCAAAGGCTTTCATAGCAGCTTTAGCAGCGGCTTGAACAGTTTCAAACTTCAAGTTTAAAAAGATATCTTTAAAATCTGCATTCGTGTTGTAACCAAGCTTGCTTAAGCTTTCGTATCCTTTTTTACCAATATTCCAGATGGTCACATTTTGTGTTGGATATTTTTCGGCAATCGTTGCGCGTGTCATTTTCACCAAATTGGCATTGTATCCACCACATAATCCACGATCAGATGTCACCACAATAAATAACACATTATTTACTGTGCGTTGTTCTGCAAGTGCCAAATTCATATCTCCCTCTAAGCTACTAATGATATTGCTTAACATATCTTGTAGTTTACGAGCGTAAGGTCTCATTTGAGTGATGGCATCTTGTGCACGACGTAATTTTGCAGCACTCACCATCTTCATCGCTTTTGTGATTTGCTGTGTACTTTGGGTACTTTTAATTCTATTTCTAACTTCTTTTAATTGACCAGCCATAGTGCTTGTTTATTAGGCGAGCAAAGGTATCATTTTTTAGCCAATTTTCCCTTCAAACCCCCTCCAACTTAAATTTTTGATCCAATAGGCCTTAAAATCACCAATTCCACCCCAATTACTTATCTTTGAAGCCCCTTGATTAACAAGGACAAACACCCATATTTAGCAAGATTATGTTGCAGATTATCAGTAAACTATTTGGCGGATCGAAAAGTGAGAAAGACGTCAAGAAAATACAGTATTTAGTTCCAGTTATAAATGGTCATTTTGAGGCATATAAAACCCTTAGCCACGACCAATTAAGGAATAAAACCGAAGAATTTAAGTTCCGAATTAAGGGGCATCTAACTTCTATTGATCAAGTGATTGCGGAGGCTCAAAACAGGGCCGAAGCCTTGGATATGGCTGATTTGTTAGGCAAAGATGCAATTTACCAAGAGATTGACAAGTTGAAAAAAGACCGTGATCAGGCTTTAGAGCAAATCCTTTGGGATATTTTACCGGAAGCTTTTGCGGTGGTGAAAGAAGCGGCGCGCCGTTTTACAGAAAACGATGCTTTGACAGCAGCAGCAACTGATTTAGACCGCGAGTTGTCTGTGAAGAAAGAATATGTGACCATCCAAGGCGATCAATCCATTTTCCAAACTACATGGAAGGCAGCTGGCACGCCGGTGCGTTGGAATATGGTGCATTATGACGTGCAGTTAATTGGTGGTATCGTTTTACATCAGGGTAAAATTGCTGAAATGTCCACTGGTGAGGGTAAAACCTTGGTGTCCACTTTACCTGCCTACTTAAATGCTTTGGCAGACGAAGGGGTGCATATTGTCACTGTGAATGATTATTTAGCGAAAAGAGATAGTGAGTGGAATGGTACTTTATTTGAGTGGTTGGGTATTACCGTTGATTGTATTGACAAGCATCAACCCAATTCAGAAGACAGAAGAAACGCTTATCGCGCTGGCATCACTTATGGTACCAACAATGAATTTGGATTTGATTATTTGAGAGACAATATGGTGCATACGCCAAACGAAATGGTGCAACGAAAGCATCATTATGCGATGGTGGATGAGGTGGATAGTGTATTGATTGATGATGCGCGTACGCCATTAATTATATCTGGTCCAATTGGTCATCAAACTGGCGAGCAACAATATTTTCAATTGAAGCCAAGGATCGAACAATTGGTGGAGATTCAGAAAAAAGTTGCGAATCAATTTTTGATTGAAGCAAAAAAGAAAATCAGCGAAGGCAATGACGATCCTAAAGATGGCGGATTGGCTTTGTACCGTGCATTCAGGGCTTTACCTAAGAATGGCGCATTGATTAAATATTTAAGTGAGCCAGGCATTCGTGTTAAATTACAAAAGTCAGAAAATTATTATTTAGCAGACCAACAAAGAGAGATGCCAATTGTAGACGAGGCATTGTATTTCCATATTGACGAGAAAAATAATTCTGTTGAATTAACTGATAAAGGTTTGGCCTTGATTACTGGTTCTGGTGAAGATCCAAACTTCTTCTTATTGCCTGATATTAGTGTGGCGTTGAATGCGATTGATATAGATGTGCATTTGACTGCAGAACAAAAAATGCAACAAAAAGAAGCCATCATTTCTGAATACAGTATCAAAGCAGATCGTATCCATACTGTCAATCAATTGCTAAAATCTTATACTTTATTTGACAAGGATATTGAATACGTAGTGATTGACGGTCAAGTAAAAATTGTAGACGAGCAAACAGGTCGTATCATGGAAGGTCGTCGTTATTCTGATGGCTTACACCAAGCGATTGAAGCAAAAGAAAATGTGAAGATCGAAGCAGCTACACAGACTTACGCAACCATTACTTTGCAGAACTTTTTTAGAATGTACCACAAATTAGGTGGTATGACAGGTACTGCAGAAACAGAAGCAGCAGAGTTCTGGAGTATTTATAAATTAGACGTGGTTTCAATCCCTACCAATATTCCTGCAGTACGTATTGACGAGCAAGATTTAGTATTCAAAACAAAGCGTGAAAAATTTGGCGCCGTGATTGAATCTATTGAAGCATTACGTGCAGAAGGAAGACCTGTTTTAGTGGGTACGACTTCGGTGGAAGTGAGTGAATTGTTGAGTAGAATGTTGCGTCAGAAAAATATTCCACATAATGTCTTGAACGCGAAACAACATGCTAGAGAAGCGCAGGTAGTGGCTGAAGCTGGTTTAACTGGCGCAGTTACAATTGCTACCAATATGGCAGGTCGTGGAACGGATATTAAATTAAGCCCTGAAGTAAAAGCGGTAGGTGGTTTAGCGATATTGGGTACAGAGCGTCATGACTCTCGTCGTGTAGACAGACAGTTAAGAGGTCGTGCTGGAAGACAAGGTGATCCAGGTTCTTCTCAATTCTTTGTGTCATTAGAAGATGACTTGATGCGTATGTTCGGTAGCGAACGTATTGCAAAAGTGATGGACTTTGCAGGCTATAAAGAAGGGGAAGTGATTCAACATAGTATGATCACCAAGTCTATTGAACGTGCACAGAAAAAAGTAGAAGAAAATAATTTTGGTGTGAGAAAGCGTTTGTTAGAATATGACGATGTAATGAACAAACAAAGAACAGTGATCTATAAAAAAAGAAACCACGCTTTGTTTGGAGAACGTTTGGCATTAGACGTGGACAACGCGTTTTACCAAGTAATTGAGAATTTAACTTTTGCGCACAAGACGACCAATGATTTTGATGCTTTGAAATTGGCCTTGATTGTACAAGTTGGATTAGATACACAAATCACGAAGGAACAATTTGCTGCACAAAAAGAAAATGAGTTGGCGGAATCATTGTACCAAGAAGCGATTGCGCATTATGAGTATAAGAAAAAAGACATGATGCAAAATAGCATCCCTGTCTTTAAGAATATCAGAACACAGGAAGGAAAGCATATTGAGAATGTGATTGTACCAGTAAGTGACGGCAAAATGGTTTTCAATGTCTTGGTGAACCTTGATAAAAATATCGACACTAAGGGTGCTTTATTGGCTACTGAATTTGAGAAATCAATTGCATTGAGCTTGATAGACGATGCATGGAAAGAACATCTTCGTGCAATGGATGATTTAAAGCAATCTGTGCAAACAGCCACCTATGAACAAAAAGATCCGTTGGTAATTTATAAAATGGAAGCTTTTGAATTGTTCAGAAAAATGGATGTAGAGATTAATCATAAGATGGTACAGTTCTTATGTCATGCACATATTCCTTCTGAAGCGACTGAAGTAAAAGAAGGTCGTCAACAAAAAACAGACTTGAGTAAGTTGAGCGCGAATAGAACAGAAGACGGAACGCCAACAGAAAATGAATACCATGATCCAACTGCACCAAAGCAAGCTCCAATTACAGTAGGTCCAAAAATTGGACGCAATGATCCTTGCCCTTGTGGTAGTGGTAAAAAGTACAAAGCTTGTCACGGAAAAGATGTCGCTTAAACAAACAATTATGTTGCCAGTCAATCAATATATCGACCATACTATTTTAAAGCCAACTTGTTTGGTTTCAGATATTCAAAAAGTTTGCGAGGAAGCCAAAATACATGCATTTGCTGCAGTATGTGTCCCTCCTAATTTTGTAAAACTTGCAAAAGAATTAACGGCAGGTTCTAATGTGAAAGTGGCTACAGTCATTGGTTTCCCTTTTGGGTACAGTGCTACTGAAGCAAAGATTGCAGAAATTATTTTAGCGATGGTAGATGGTGCAGACGAGTTAGACGTTGTAGCGAATATTTCTGCTATTAAAAACGGTGACTGGATGGCTATTGCGGACGAGATCAATCATATCATGCCGGTGATTCGTTCAAAGGGAAAAGTAGTAAAAATAATTATTGAGTCTGGTGTTTTAACGGACGAAGAAATTATTAAATGTTGTGATATTTATGGCATCGCAGGAATTGATTATTTAAAAACCTCCACTGGCTATGCAGAAAAAGGGGCTAGCATTGAGGCGGTTAAATTATTTAGAAAGTACTTGCCAGAAAATGTACAGATTAAAGCATCAGGCGGTATTAGAGATTATGCAACAACCAAAGCAATGATCGAAGCGGGTGCTACAAGAATTGGTTGTAGTGCAGGTGTGGCGATTGTCACCGGTGCGCAGATTGACCAAACAAAAAGTAATTATTAAGCTATGTTACTCGATAAAATAAAAGCCTTAGCTGCGCAATTTCAATCAGAAAATATTGCGACCAGAAGACATCTACATGCGCATCCAGAACTAAGTTACCAAGAATTTGAAACGAGTAAATTTGTTCAAGCACAACTCACTGCAATTGGTATTCCTTTTACAGTGATTGCAACAACTGGGGTATTGGGTATCATTGAAGGAAAAAATCCAACCAAGCGTGTGATTGCGTTGCGTGCAGATATGGATGCTTTGCCAATCATAGAAGAAAATCAAATTGATTATAAGTCTACCAATGAAGGTGTGATGCATGCATGTGGACACGATGTGCACACGACTATTTTATTAGGTGCTGCAAAAGTATTGTGGTCTTTGAAAGATGAGTTCGAAGGCACGATTAAATTATTATTTCAACCAGGTGAAGAAAAAAATCCGGGTGGCGCAAGTTATATGATCCGTGACGGTGCATTAGAAAATCCAAAGCCACAAGGCATTATTGGATTACATGTGCATCCAGGATTGAATGAAGGGAAATTGAGTTTTAGAAAAGGGCGTGTGATGGCAAGTGCTGATGAATTATATATCAGTATTAAAGGTCCTGGTGGGCATGCTGCAACACCACATCAAACGGTGGATACGATTTTAGTGGCTGCGCAATTAATTCAAAGTTTACAAACCATTATCTCTAGAAATAGAAATCCTCAAAACCCTTCCGTTTTATCTATCTGTTCAATTCATGGAGGAAACACTACCAATGTAATTCCAAGTGAAGTAAAATTGATGGGTACATTTAGAGCAATGGATGAGGTTTGGCGTTTTCAAGCACATGAACTGATGCTACAACAAGCAAAGGGTTTAGCTTTAGCAACTGGTGCTGAAATTGACTTTAGAGTAGACGTGGGCTATCCTACTGTTGACAATGAGCCAATGATCACAGAAGCTGCTTGGAAACTGGCTGACCAATACATGGGTAAAGAAAATGTAGAGGAAACAGAAAAAAGAATGGGTGCCGAGGATTTTGGCTACTATTCTCAAGTGATTCCTGGTTGTTTCTTCCGTTTAGGGGTTAGAAATGAACAAGCCGGTATCATACATAATGTACATACACCTCATTTTAATATAGACGAAGCGGCTATTGAACAAGGCGTTGGCATGATGGCATGGCTAGGGGTTCAATTACATGCTTAAACCACTATTTTTAAAATTCCTTAGCTTTGTGGCAACTATAAACTAACATTCGTTTTAAATTCAATTCATGGCAGATACTACCAATAAAGAAAACTTAAGAAGAGAACAAGCCCTTGAATATCATGCTGGAGCAAGACCAGGTAAGATAGAAGTGGTGCCCACTAAAGAAGCGAAGACGCAAAAAGATTTATCCCTTGCTTATAGCCCAGGTGTGGCCATCCCTTGTACTGAAATCAAAAACAATCCTGCGGATGCCTACAAGTATACTGCAAAAGGAAATTTGGTGGGGGTTATCACTAATGGTACAGCTGTATTGGGATTGGGTAATATTGGACCATTGGCAAGTAAACCTGTGATGGAAGGGAAGGGTGTATTGTTTAAAATATTTGCAGATATTGATGTATTTGATATTGAAATCAACGAAACTGATCCGGAGAAATTTGTTCAGATTGTAAAATCATTAGAACCAACTTTTGGCGGCATCAACTTAGAAGATATCAAAGCGCCAGAATGTTTTTATATTGAACAGCGCTTAAGAGAAGAGATGAATATTCCGGTGATGCATGACGACCAACATGGTACTGCTATCATAAGTAGTGCCGCTTTGTTAAATGCATTAGAATTACAAAAAAAGAAAATTGATAAAGCCAAGTTTGTAGTGAATGGCGCTGGTGCGGCAGCGATGGCTTGTATTAAATTATATGTTGCATTAGGAGCACGCTATGAAAACTTTACCTTGTTTGATAAAGACGGGGTATTGCATCAAGGTAGAACAGATTTAGGAGAAGATAGAAAACCATTCGCGATCAAGTCGGATAAAATGACTTTGCCAGAAGCAATTAAAACTGCTGATGTGTTCTTGGGATTAAGTGTGGGCAATGTTGTGACAAAAGAAATGATTGCTTCTATGCCTAAAAACCCTGTCGTATTTGCATTGGCGAATCCTGATCCAGAAATTGGCTATGAAGAAGCAACGTCTGTACGTAAGGATATTATCATGGCGACAGGAAGAACAGATTATCCTAACCAAGTAAACAATGTACTTGGGTTCCCTTATATTTTTAGAGGTGCATTGGATGTGCGTGCTTCTGCGATTAACGAAGCCATGAAATTGGCTGCAGTAAAAGCATTGGCGGAATTGGCTAAAACTGCTGTGCCAGATTTAGTGAATATGGCATACAACCAAACCAATTTATGTTTTGGTCCTGAATACATCATTCCAAAACCATTAGATCCAAGATTGTTAAGCACGGTTGCGCCTGCAGTGGCAAAAGCAGCAGTTGCTTCTGGTGTTGCACAAATTCAAATCCCTAACTGGGACGCTTATGTGTTACAATTAAATAAGCGTTTGGGACTTGACAACCAAATGATGCGTTTGATTAGTAACAAAGCAAGACGTGATCCAAAACGTTTGGTTTTTGCAGATGCAGAAAACACGAAAATATTAAAAGCGGCAAGTATTGTATATGATGATGGTATTGCTTATCCAATCTTATTGGGTAATGAAACACGTATCAGAAATATTGCAGCTGCTAACAATATCGATATTGACGATTTACCAATCATTGACGTAAGAAGTGATGAGATGGAAGCGAAGCGTGAGTTCTTTGGTTCTTTATTGTTCCAGAAAAGACAACGTAAGGGGATTAATAAATATGAGAGCTTGAAATTAATGCGTACCCAAAACTATTTTGGTGCCATGATGGTAGAGACAGGCGAAGCGGATTCTATGTTGTCTGGATTGACACGTAATTATGCAGATGGTATCAAACCTGCTTTACAAATTATTGGTGTAGACGAAGGCGTGAAGAAGATCGCTGGTATGTATATCCTTTTAACTAAGAAAGGTCCATTGTTCTTAGCAGATACTACAGTGAATGTGAGTCCAACCGCAGAAGAGTTAGCAGACATTACATTGTTAGTAGCGAAAGAAGTGCGTAATTTTAATATGGAGCCAAGGGTAGCAATGTTAAGCTACTCAAATTTTGGAAGTAGCGATACGCCGGAAGCAAGATTGGTTGCAGAAGCGACAAAAATTGTGAAGCAAAGAAACCCTTCATTAATCGTAGATGGAGAGATGCAAGGTATGCTTGCCTTTAATAAAGAAATTTTAAAAGAGAACTATCCGTTCAGCGACTTAGTAGATGCGGATGTGAATGTGTTGATCTTCCCTAACTTAACTGCGGGTAATATCGCCTACCATCTTTTAAAAGAGATTGGTGGAATAGATGTGATTGGCCCGGTTTTACTAGGTATGAAAAAGCCGGTCAATGTATTGCAATTGGGTTCAAGTGTACGTAATATCATTAATATGGCCACTGTGGCTGTAGTGGATGCGCAATTGAAAACAAGGATTGATACGGCTACGGAGGTAGAAAGAACAAGTTGGTGGAAGAAGTTGAAAAAGAAAAAGAAATAGTTAAAATAAACACATGGATTTTTTCACCTTATTTGGCAAGTACCTTCTCATGCTCAAAGGCATGTTTACTGCGACCGAAAACAAAAGAATGTTTTGGAAGGAGTATATCAGACAATGCGTAGACATTGGTATTGGCTCTTTGCCCATTGTGGTGATCATCTCCTTTTTCTTAGGTGCAGTAACGACCGTACAAACTGCTTCTCAATTGGTAAGTCCATTGGTGCCTTTAGCAACCATCGGTATTGTTGTTCGAGATAGTATTTTATTGGAATTTGCACCTACATTTTTAAGCATTGTTTTGGCAGGTGTGGTAGGCAGCAAGATCGCCAGTGAATTAGGTAATATGCGCGTTAGTGAGCAAATAGACGCATTGGAAATCATGGGTGTCAACACAAAGAACTACTTAATCCTTCCAAAAATATTAGGGGCCATAACCACAGTGCCTTTATTGGTAGGCATCTCTGCAGTAATTGGTATTTGGGGTGGCTATATAGTAGGTAGTTGGACCAATGTGGTGCCTGCCGAAGTATTCATTACTGGTATTAGAAAAGACTTTGTGATCAACTATGTCAATATTGGTTTTTATAAATCTTTTATTTTCGCTATCATCATTAGTACTGTGCCTGCTTTCTATGGTTATTATGTAAAAGGGGGCGCATTAGAAATTGGCAAAGCTGGCACCAAGTCTGTGGTGGTTAGCTGTATCCTTATTTTAATTGCAGATTATATCGTTGCAGCCATCGCATTATAGTTGTAACTTTAGTACAAATCTCATCGCATGAAAATAAGTTTTCACGGAGCTGCACGTACAGTTACTGGTTCAAAACATTTAGTTCAATTAGAACATGGAGAAAATTTTTTATTAGACTGTGGCTTGTTCCAAGGACTAGGCAGGGAGACGGATGCTTACAATACACATTTTGGTTTCGATCCAACGATTGTAGATTATGTGATTCTTTCACACGCGCATATTGACCATACAGGCTTATTGCCTAAGTTAGCAGCAGAAGGATTTAAAGGGAAGATCTATTGCACTCCAGCGACAAAAGCATTGACGGAAATTTTGTTAGAGGATTCGGCGATGATTCAAAGAGACGATGCTAAATTTAAGAATAAAAGATTGGCAAAAGAAGGTATGCCACAGGTAGAGCCTTTGTATACGATGGATGACGTGAACTTAGTATTGCCCATGCTTCAAACAGTTGAATACAATAAGCCTTATAAAATTTCTGAACATGTAGAGTTGATGTATACAGATGCAGGGCATATCATTGGAAGTGCTGCAGTGAATCTAATTATCAAAGAAAACAAAGTCAGCAAGACCCTTACTTTTAGTGGAGATGTGGGTAGATACAGGGATATGATTTTGAGATCACCTGCAAATTTCCCGGCGGCAGATTTTATCATTATTGAAAGTACCTATGGAGATAAACTGCATGATTTAATTCATTCAACACCTGATGATCTATTAAAATGGATTCAGTTGACCTGTGTGGAACAAAAAGGAAATCTAATTATACCTGCTTTTAGTGTTGGCAGAACCCAAGAAATATTATTTGAATTAAACCAGCTTTCCTTAGAGAAAAGATTGCCGCATATCCCAGTGTATGTAGATAGTCCTTTAAGTATTGAAGCAACAGAGATGTTAAAGAAGTATCCAAAGTACTTTAATAAAAAAATTCAAAGGATATTGGAAGTAGACGATGACCCGTTTGACTTTGAGGGCTTGCGTTATATTAAATCAGTAGATGAGAGCAAGGCACTGAACGAAGACATGCATCCAAAAGTCATTATATCAGCTTCTGGTATGGCAGATGCGGGAAGGGTAAAACATCATATCAAGAACAATATTGGCAATGCAAAAAATACCATTTTAATGGTAGGTTATTGTGAGCCGCATTCTCTTGGCGGTAGATTAATGAATGGGGCGACAGAAGTACGCATTTATGGAGAGCCTTATGAAGTGAGAAGTAAAATAGGTTCTATCAGAAGTATGAGTGCACACGGAGATTATGAAGACCTTATGCAGTTCCTTGCTTGCCAAAATCCATCAGCGGTTAAACAAGTATATATCGTGCACGGAGAGCCTGAAGTGCAGGATCATTTTGCGGAAAGGCTTAGAAAGAAAGGGTTTAAGGATGTGATCGTACCAGAATTACATGAAACTTGCATCGTTGAGTAGACGCTTTTGAATGATTAGAACAAAGATTGAGGCGTAAAAATTTGGTAATCTATTTTGTTGCAAGGATCACTTGATTGTAAAAAGTTTTTCGCCACTGTATGTGCAATCATGCTATCTGCGTCCACTTTAGTTCCTGCTATTTCTTGAATTTCATTACTACTTAGACTATTTGAAATCCATGCTATCGCTAACTCATCGTTAAAGATAGTGGGCATGCGCTTTTTCACATTATGTATTTTGGCCATAAAGGGATTGGCCTCAGTAGTAATGATGCCAAAACTATTTTTAGTTTCGCCCGAACTATAATCTGTCCAAGTATTCCAAACGCCAGCCATATAGAATAAGTCGCGATTTTTTAATTGAATGCAATGTGGAAATTTCTCTTTATTCAATTCCTGCCATTCAAAAAAATGTGAAGCTAGGACAAGACACCTGTTAGTATGTACTAAAGCTTGTGCTACTTTATTTTGTAAAATCCCTTCTGATTTAATATTCAGGGTAGTGTATTTTTTTCTAGACTCATTCAATTCCTGTTGATTCCTTACCCAATTCGGGATGAGTTCCCAATGCATTGCCCCTGGGCGCATTACAATTGAATTGTCTTGTTGTTCATTGAAAATAACTGGCCATTGCTGGTAGCTAAATCCAGACTGTGCGGGTATATCAATGGGATCAAGGTCAATGGCTTTATCTCCAATTTTAATCGTTTGCTTTTTGGGTACTTTCACCCCTACCACATAACACATAGTGTAAATTATTGCGTAAAGATAAATCAAAATTAAGCGCATAAAAAACCCACTAAAATGGGTAAATTTGAGCAAATACCCATCTTATGGTCCATATGAAGCGACTTGTTTTGGTGACTTTTATTATTTTGTATTACCTGAATGTGCAAGCACAGCCAGGGACCTTGATTACCAACATAAAATTAGTAGACGGCACAGGTAGGCCTGCGATGGATGCATCTGTTAGAATAGTGGGCAATAAGATCGTAGCTATTGGTCATATGAAACCCAATAAAATGGATCAAATGATAGATGGTAAAGGAAAAGTGTTAGCCCCAGGATTTATTGATTCACATAGTCATCATTTTGGTGACTTGAATAAAAACCGAGCAGGATTATCTACATCAAGTCAGGGCATTACTACAATAGTGATAGGCCAGGATGGAAATGGGTATCCAATGGATAGCTTATCCAAGTGGATGGCCGAAAATCCTGTCGTATCCAATGTGGCGAGTTATACTGGACAATCAAGTTTAAGGGAAATGGCCATGGGGGAAAATGACTTGTACAGAACCGCAACATCGATAGAGATTGAAAAAATGAAAACGCTCTTGGCGGCTGAACTTGAGAAAGGCTCGATGGGTTTGTCTACAGGGCTTGAGTATGAAGCTTCTTTTTATTCTAGCAAACAAGAAGTGATTGATTTAGCAAAAGTCACGGCAGCGCATCAAGGATTGTACACAAGTCATATCAGAAGCGAGGACTTGCATATGGAAGAAGCCATTGATGAAATTATAGAGATAGGTAGACAAACCAAGATGCCTGTGCAGGTATCGCATATCAAGATTGCCAATAAATTAAATTGGGGGACGGCCAATAAAGTGTTGGATAAATTAAATCAAGCAAGAAAGGAGGGGATTAATATTACTGCAGATGTGTATCCTTATACTTATTGGAATTCAACATTAAGAGTGTTGTTTCCAGGTAAAGACTTTGAGAACTTAGCAAGTGCCCAAATGGCCACCAATCAGTTATTCGATCCTAATGAATCTGTCTTGGTTCAGTTTGCGCCCATTCCTTCCTATATGGGTAAGACGATTACTGCCATTGGCGTTGAAAGAAATGAAAGTCCCGCACAAGCTTTAATGAGTTTAATCAAAATTGCAGAAGATTTTAAAAAGGCCAATCCGAATTACACAGGCAGTGTCGAAGCTATTGCAGGAAAAGCAATGAGCGAACAAGATGTAAAAATATTTTTAGCATGGCCTGAAGCCATTATTTGTTCCGATGGTAACGCCGGCGGACATCCTAGAGGGTATGGCGCATTTGCAAGAGTACTAGGTAAATATGTTCGTGAAGAAAAATTGATGCCCATTGAAAAAGCAATTTATAAAATGACAGGACAGTCCGCCGATTTTTTTGGGTTTAAAAACAGAGGCCGTATTGCGCTTGGTAATTATGCGGATTTAGTTTTATTAGATCCTGAAAAAGTGATGGATCAAGCGAATCTTAAAAATAGTAAAGCCTTGTCTACAGGGATAGAAATGGTATGGGTAAACGGAATATTGGTCTATCAGTCGCAACAATCAACAGGTAAGCAACCTGGGGTGTTGATTAAAAGGAAATAAATATTCGAATTATTTTTTATAATTAGAAGCAACTAAAAGTAGCAAAAAAGTAGAGAATGAAAAATGCAATTGTATTAACAGATGGATTATTAATGACCTCAGATGCAAAAACTGCACATGGTTTAATTAGAGGTACAGAACGTTTCAATATTGTTGGAGTGGTGGATGGTCCAAATACGGCTGGTAAAGATGCTGGTGCATTACTTGATGGCAAGCATAGAGCAATCCCTGTTTTTGCATCTATGGAAGTGGCGATGGACGCATTACAAAAAGTTGATTTCTTAATTATTGGTGTAGCAACAGTAGGTGGGGTATTGCCTAAGAATATGTTGACATTAATTTATGACGCAGTAGCAAAGGGTATTTCAGTTGTAAATGGATTACATGAGTATTTAAATGATAAGACAGATTTAGTTGCGCTTGCGGCTGGTTCAGGTGCGCAATTAATTGATGTGAGAAAGCCAAAATCAAGAGCAGACTTGCATTTTTGGGATGGTGCAATATACAATGTCACAGCACCAATAGTTGCTGTGATAGGTATGGACTGTGCGATGGGCAAAAGGACAACAGCAAGAATGCTCAAACAAGCATGTGGAGCAGAAGGGATTAAAGCAGAAATGATTTATACTGGACAAACAGGTTGGTTGCAAGGTGGACAATATGGTTTTATTTTTGATTCTACTTTGAATGATTTTGTGTCAGGGGAATTAGAACATGCGATAGTAAGTTGTTGGAAGGAAACAAGTCCTGATATTTTATTTTTAGAAGGACAATCTTCTTTACGCAATCCAAGTGGTCCTTGTGGGTTAGAATTATTGATTTCAGGAAATGCAAAACACGTCGTCTTGATTTTCGCACCCAAAAGAAAATATTTCGACAATGAAAAACATTGGGGTGAAATACCAACAGTGGCTTCGGAAATTGAACTCATTGAAAAATTAGGATCAAAAGTGATTGCAGTGGCAGTGAATACCGAAGATTGTAGCACGGAAGAAGCCTATGCTTATCAAAAAGCGTATACCGCTAGCTTAGGTTTGCCAGTGTTGTTGCCAATACAAGAAGGCGTTGCGCCAATTATCCCTGTACTTAAAGCTTTAATGCAATCTTAATATGAAAATAGTAGCTGTTAGAGCTTATCTACAAAAAATGGCTTTAAAAAAGCCTTATACAATCGCTTACAATACTTTTTCTGATGTGTCTTTGGCATTTCTTGAAATAGAATTGGCCAATGGCATGATTGGCTATGGTTCTGGAAGTCCTGCAGAAGAAGTTGTAGGGGAGACGACAGAACTTACTGTGGCAAATTTAAATACGGAATTTGTAGCAAAATTTGTGGGCAGAGATATTCGTCATTTTCATCAAATGATCTTTGAATCCAATGTAGAATTTCCACATTTGCCTGGCACATTGGCGGCAATTGATATTGCATTGCACGATGCATTTGGAAAATGGATGGGTATTTCCATTGCGTCTTTTTATGGACAAAAGATGAACGCGTTGCCTACCTCTATGACCATTGGTATTAAAGGGGTGGATGAAACAATCGAAGAAGCAAAAGAATATGCGGCAATGGGCTTTAAAGTGTTTAAAGTAAAAACAGGATTGGATGTTCAAGAAGATATAGAACGTATAGCAGGCTTATATGGTCATTTTGGAAAAGATTACACCATTCGAGTAGACGCCAATCAGGGATATGATTTACCAGCGCTGCAACAGTTTTTAAAAGCAACTGCAACTTTTCCATTAGAACTAATTGAACAACCATTGCCAGTGGGACAAGAACCATCTTTATTGGCATTATCTTCTGCAGAAAGAAAAACATTGACAGCAGACGAAGCATTGAAAGATGCGCAAGCTGCATTGCAATTGGCCGCAGGTGATCAAGCGTTTGGCATTTACAATATTAAATTAATGAAATGCGGTGGGTTGGTTGGTGCAAAAGAAATTGCAACGATTGCTCAAAATGCAAACATCGATTTATTTTGGGGTTGCAATGATGAAAGCATTATTAGTATTACAGCTGCATTACATATGGCTTATGCTTGCCCAAATACAAAATATATTGACCTAGATGGCAGTTTTGATTTAATGGAAGATTTAGTGACTGGAGGTTTTGAAGTGCAAGAAGGATGCTTGGTCATCAACAATGCCCCAGGTTTTGGCTTTACAAAAATTTTAAAATAGATATCGTGCAGGGAAACCCAACTACAAATAGTTTACAACCAAAACTAGGATTAAGAGCAGCAAGTTTTTTAGTAATTAGTGTGATCATTGGATCGGGGGTGTTTAAGAAAATTGCACCAATGGCGCAGGAATTAGGAACACCTTGGTTGATCTTAGTTTGCTGGTTCATAGCCGGTATTGTTAGCTTGGCAGGGGCTTTGTGCACGGCAGAGTTAGTGAGTATGTATCCCAATTCAGGCGGCGAGTATAATTATTTCCAAAAAATTTATGGACGATTTTTCTCCTTCTTATACGGTTGGGCAAGCTTTACAGTCATCAAGACTGCTGCCATCAGTGCATTAGCTTATATTTTCGCCCAGTCTTTGAATAGTTTATTTCCCCTACCAGTACTGGACTTAAACTATACTTTTTTGGGACTGCATTTGTTTGAGAATTTATCCATTAAGTTATTGGCTGCATTGTTGATTTTATTGTTAACGATGTTGAATTACAGAGGTGTGCAATTTGCTGAAAGACTAAGTAGTGTTTTGACTTATGCGATGTTGATTGCGATCGCTTTTTTCTTAATTGTAGGTTTAAGTTATGAGCACGGAACAATCACACATCTTACAACTGCTGCAAAAGGATCAACCACTGACTTAAATGGATGGACGCTGATGAAAGCCTTGTTCTTGGCTAGTTTAGGGGCGTTCTGGGGATACGATGGCTGGAACAATATTGCATTTATTGGAGAGGAAATAAAAAATCCAAAACGCAATTTACCCTTGGCATTGGGCTTAGGTACTTTAGGTGTAATGGCAGTCTATGTGTTGATTAATTTCGTGTTCTTATATGTGCTGCCCATTGACTATTTTATTCAGTTAAATGAAACGCCTAATAAAATTGCAGCAGTAGAAGTGGCCGGGCAAATTAGTGGATCAGTTGGCATGGTCTTAGTTGCATGTTTGATATTAGTCACGACGCTGAATTCTACAAATAGTAGCATTTTGATGTCTGCACGTATGTTGTATGCCATGGCTAGAGATAAAACATTTTTTCATCAAGCTGTTTCGGTGCATCCAGAATACAACACACCCGATAAAGCTTTATTTATTCAGGCATTTTGGGCCATCCTTTTAGTATTCTCTGGTAGCTTTGATCAATTAACCGATATGTTAGTCTTTGCAGCTTTTCTTTTTTATGCAGCTACGGCATTTGGTTTAATGTATTTGCGATTTAAAGCACCAGCTGCTGATAGAGGCTATAAAGTAATAGGCTATCCAGTCGTGCCCATTTTATTTTTACTTTTTTGCATCACGATATGCATTATGACATTGATCAATCAGCCTTTTGAAGCCCTGATGGGCTTGGCTTTGATTGCTTCAGGGCTTCCAGTGTATTGGTGGTTGGGGAGGAAATAACGATTCTTGATAGTTTAATTTCCTGCTAATTTTTGAAGCAATTTAAACCTTGCTTCACTTGCATCTTTTTCAAGTGTTGACTTCACATCGATTCTCATTACCGGCACAGGATGGTTTGTATTGGTGGATGGCCAGTTTGGAACAGATGCGCCATTCGGATTTCCTGTTTTTATAAAATTGGCAAAATAGGTTTGCATGGTAGATGAAACTATATAATCGTCTTTGGTCCAATCAAATGTTTTGTTCAAAGACAAATTCCCCATGGCGTATTCAATTTCTGCTGAATGCACAGCGCCTTTTGATGGAGGAGGTACTGGTGCGCCATTGCTTTTTTGAACTCCGCCTGCCAAACCTGGAATAAGATCACCCATTGCTTCCACCATTGCGGGTCTAGGCCTAGTATAAAAATATCGGTATACTTGACTGCCGCCCGTTTTTGCTTGTAAGTCTGCCCATCTCCAGGTGCTAAAACCAATGAAACGATCTCCTGCCAAATCAGTAGCAACAGATTCGACTTCGTTGTCATTGTTCACTTGATACACGTTTAAAATTTCAGTAGCATCTTTGCCATATAATTGCTTTACGATTTGTTCATAATTTTCTTTTGTAAAAGCCTTGTTCCCCATAATCGCTCTTGCACTCATTTCTTCGGAATTCCATCCCACTAATAATGGCACATGGGCTTGTTCCCCCGCTTTAAAAATTTCAATAGGTGCTTTGGGATAAAAATAACCATCAATGGTAGATGAGAACCTAAATGGACCATATTTGGTTGCTAAATTCAAGAGTGAATCTGCTGGAATGGCTCTTAATGCATTGATGTTTTTTGCGCCAATCGTTTTTGCAAATTCCAAGCCCGTTTTTTCTGCGTCTACTAAAGGAGTAGGAGGCAAAGTGCCTAACATGGATCCACTCTCTCCAATAGCACCTGCTATTAAATGTTTAGATAAAGGAGAGACCATTTGTGCACTCACGGAAACTGATCCTGCAGATTCGCCTGCAATGGTTATTTTATTTGGGTCGCCACCAAAAGCACTGATATTGTTCTTAACCCATTGCAATGCTGCAGCTTGATCTAACAATCCATAATTACCAGAACCATGGTAACTTGTTTCTCCAGATAATTCAGGATGTGCGAAAGAACCAAATATGCCTAAACGATAATTTACTGTTAATGCAACAATTCCTTTTTTTGCCATACTTTCCCCATCGTATCTAGCTTCTGATCCATCGCCCGCAACAAATCCGCCACCATAAAAATAAACGAGTACTGGAAGATTTGCTTTTGTATCTGGTGTCCAAACATTTAAGTACAAACAATCTTCACTCATGCCATTGGAGCGAAAACCCATATCTCCGAAGATAGGCGCTTGCACACCTCTAGGACCAAATTGTTTTGTTGTTAAAATCCCTGTCCAATTTTTAACTGGCTGTGGGGCTTTCCATCTTTTTTCGCCAATTGGCGGCGCTGCAAAAGGGATGCCTTTAAATGCATGAATGCCTGATTTTTCATGTAGGCCTTCTACCATGCCATTTTGTGTTTTCACGGTTGGATTTTGTGCGAATGCTTGTGTGGCAAAAATTAGACTAGCAAGTAGGAGATAGGTTTTCATTGGGTAGATTTAGTTTTTGAATCGTTCTTTCAAATCTACTGCTTTTTGATAATCAATAATCTTGGAAATACATAAATGGGGAACTGTCAATGCTCCGCATTGTCTTCCCAGTCCATTGGCCTTACCCAAAGCACTCGGGACTGTCAACTCTCATTTCATTCGAGTTGACTTCCTCGGCATTTGGATAAACCTAAAGCACTCGGGACTGCCGTTTTTCGCTTTGCTCAAAACGTCTTCCACAGCCATTGGCCTTACCCAAAGCCTTTCAAAATCAAACTTCGTTTGCTTTTGGCTTTTTTCATTCTCATCAGCTTACGAAAGCGGGACTGCCAATGCTCCGCATTGTCTGCCCTTGCCATTGGATAAACCCAAAGCCTTTCAACAAATCGCTTCGCTCTTTGTTGGCTTTTTTAACGCTCATCCGCTCAATCAAGCAAGCTTGTTTCGCGACTTCGCATTAAAAAAGCCTCCCCGATTTCGGAGAGGCTTCGTAGCCTCAATAGAAGCGAGTTTGGACGAATTTGCTGCTGATGTCAGGGCGATTTTAGATGCCAAGATTAAAAACTTGTAAAAACAAAAACCGACCCATTTTGATCGGTTTTTTATTATTTTCTAAAACCATTATTATTAAAGAAATTACAGTGTGTAGACTAAGTAGAGGAGAATTTGGAAGAATATTCTCCTGAAATCATGACAATATAAGAAGTCAAACTTAAGAACTTGTTAAAACAATAATAGTCTCATTTTAGAATACAATCATTATGTGCCTGTCTTTTTTCGAAGACAGTCTAAAGACTTTATTTGAAAGAATTTGTAGCTGATGACATTGTGATTTTAAATACGAAACTTAAGAATTTACGATAACAAATAACTGATTTCTTTAAAAAGTAACTTTTAGTAGCAAAGCATAGAATGGTATCAATGAAAATCTAACTTTGAATTGATAATTTTTACTTTTGTAGATCAAAGCGACAACGGTTGATGCTTCTCTAATAGAAAAAGCTGTGGCCAAGTCATTGATTTATCTTCGATAAATGATAAAAGAGTCAATGCGGGCCCTAGCATGCCTTCCAATAGATCAGTTTCCTTTGATTTATAAAAGTCAGCAACCAGTTCTTTTTCGAGTAAGTCAATCGTTTCCAAAATCCAATAGTGATAGGCGTTCCGATAGGCATCTAACGGTTGTAGTTGAAACAAGGTATTATAGAATTGTGCAATGCCTGCGCTTCCGTGGCAGAAATGGGAATCTGTGCAAAGTGTTTGCACAGTCGTCGTTCTCGAAGTTGAATATTTCCCAACAAAGTCAGCAACTGAGGTATATTTTATCTGCTCCAATACAATACCAGCTTTATAAAGCATGTACACTTCGTTCAGATCACCATAGCACCATGCCAACCTGTTTAAGAAAGTTGCATTGCGCTCTTTAGGTCTAATCGTATTAGGGAAAACAGAAAGCAGCTTACCTTCAACTCCAATATCTTTTCTATAACTCAACACATGATGTATGCCTTTCTCAACAAGTTGTTTGAGGCGGTCAGACTTTACACCTTTTTCCAACAAGTTCAGCAATATGATTAGAAAGGAGCACTGGCCATGCGAAAGGCTAAAATTAATTTCTGATCCATCTTGTCCAGCAGTAACTATATTCGGCAACCAACAAAAATCTACGCTTTCATTTACCTGTTCGAATAGTTGGTCAAGAAGGCTGTTGACTAGTTGGTTGATTCTCTGATCAGGTAATTTGTTGCCGAAGTAACTAAGAATTCCTAAAGAACTGTGGAGATAATCGTTCTGTTTTTTTTTAATCATTTCTTTAGCCTCAGCAAAAAGTATTTCATCTAATTGTTTGGTTTCCTCACGCAGGTCTATTGGTAAAAGCCCATCTGTAATCAGCATGTCAATGGAGGTATTCAGGCCGCAAAGACCATTGGAGAAAGCGTATCTGTTCACCATTGTCTGATTTGAATTTAAACGATCAAAAATTCCATAAAAGATATCTATTCCTTTTTCAGCGTATAGTTCTTTACCCTCCGCCCTGTATAAGGAGAAATAATAGATTGCCAAACCAAGATATCCCCCAACAAGGGAATCATCAGAAGGCGTAACTTTTGACAGATTTTTGTTGACTTGTTGAATAAGAGAGTGCGCCTTTACTTTGGCAGTATTCAATAGTGTCTTGCGTACTGGTAAAGAAGGAAATAGTATATTGGAACTTTGTAATAGCATTTTATACTTTAGATCAAATCCATTGATTTTAAATTTTGAATCTCGTGTAAATGTATCGTTAATTAGTTCTTAATATTTCAAATTATTAAAGTAGTTTTTTGAATATCTGAATTTTGGACACAATAGCTTTTGTTGTACATAAATAATCAGAACAATAAATTTCCTTTCACTCGATCAAGAAACTCCGCTTTATAGGATTCACTGAGGGGAATTGCAGTTTCCCTATTTGCCAAAAAAATGCAACTGTTCTCTATGGTCACAATGTGTTGTATAGAAACAATGTATGACTTGTGTACGCGTATGAAATTATTTTTTGAAAGCCGATTGTCCACATCTTTCATGGTTAGATGGGTCATTATCTTGTTGCGGGCTGTGTAAAAAGCGACATAATTTTTCATGCCTTCCACATATTCAATCTCACAAAAATTCATTTTGATCATTTTGCCTTTCTGATCACCCTTGATAAAAATATAGTCGTTTGGGATCTCTTCCAATTTCTTGATTGAATGGCCCAGTATGATGTTGGATGCCCGATCGATAGCTTTCAGAAAGCGTGGAAGGGCAATAGGTTTTAGTAAATAGTCAACCGCTTCCATATTATATGTCTGTACCGCAAACTCTTCAAATGCGGTACAAAAGATTACTTTAGTTTCAGGTGGAAGCAATGCCGCAACCTCCAATCCGCTCATTTCATCCATCTGAATATCAAGAAAAACGAGATCTGCTTTCAATGATCTGATCATTTCTAAACCTTCGATCGGATTGGTTGTCTTTCCAACCAAAAGCAATTGCGGAGCCTTTCGAATATAGTTTTCTAGTACGGTTATCGCCAAGGGCTCGTCGTCTATAATTACACACTTGATCATATAGTGGTATTTTTTAAGGTAAGTTCAAAGTAAAAAAACTCATTCTCGTTTTTTAAGATCAGAGAATAGTTGCCTGAGCATATATAATCCAATCTTTTCTTCAAGTTTGATAAACCAAGTCCAAATGAGATCTCATTGGTGTTTTTCTTCTTTTTATTCATACAGGTAAAAAGAATACTGTCTAACTCTGTTTTTAAAAATATTTTTACAGGATATGCTGGATTTTTAAGATCGCCATATTTAAATGCATTTTCTACTGCTATAATTAGAGAAAGTGCGGGAATCATTTGGTGTACTGATGTCCCTGACTGCTCAAAGCTAATGTGCAATTTGTTGTTATACCGTAGTTGGTGAATATCAATCAAGTTGTGGAGGTGCTGCAATTCATCTTTTAAGAGTACTCTGCCATCCTCTGCTTCGATACTTTGAAGGGAGTAGCGCATCATACTGGATAATTTCATGATGTTATTGGCAAGATGCTCTGAGAGCGGCATGGATTGAGCAAACAATGCATTTAATGTATTGTGCAGAAAATGCGGATTGATTTGAAGCTTTAGAAAATTGAATTCATTGATGAAATTTTTTCGTTGCAATTCCGTAATCTGTTTCTGCTTTCTGACAGATTCCCTTGCATACCAATAACCAAATGCATAGAGAGAAAAAGTAAAATACCACCAAAGCATTCTTGGAAATAGCGATCCTATTTGAATATCCATTTTAGGATAGCTAGTAATCGCAGGAAGTATATATCTATATGTTATAAAACAAAGAAGAGTATGAAAAACCGAAAGTATAATTTCTATGATAACGAATAATATATATTTTTTTCTTGAAAAAATGCGAGGCAAGATAAACTCTGAATTGATGTAAAAAACAGGAATAACAATAATGTATTTGGCAATATGATCTGAGAGTAACAAGTTGGTAGAATCCTGAAAGTATGCCAAGGTATAATTTAGACCTACATATATCGCCCAAATATAAATATGTACAAGTATGTTTTTACTCTTATTCATGTGTTTTGTCAATTACAAATTGTATTACATCTAAATTAGTATATGTTAAATGATTAAAGTAGCAAATATATGATATCATTAGCAAGTTGGAAAATTGAAATACAATGACTTTTCTTTATAGATTTAGCCAAGCTGATTTAGTGGCTGATTCGTATTTATCTTTTGCTTGATGCTCAAAAACAGGTGGATCATAATAGGAAGATAAAAAGTGGACCATCATTGTTGCGAGATGATCCACTTTTAAAATTATACTGCGAATATGAATCCACTTGTTTCGCAATCATTCGGCATGGCAGAATTGCATGCTAGACAAGTTTTAGTAGTGTCATTGGTATTGCTTGTGACGACAAATCCTTGAACGTGGTTACGTTTGTCTTCATTAAGTGTGCTTAGCATCGAAATTGTGTTTTTGTTCAATGTGAGGCGTTCGCGTGAGATAGCATGTTTCATGTTGAAGGTTTTAATGATGCAGTAAACTAGTGTACTTTCCGATTTGTATTCTGTTTTTTACACCAAATCGCCTTTTCTGTATTCAAAATGGGCTTTCCAAGTACAAGTCCGTACTAATTAGATAGTTAAATAAACAAAAAGTAGATTTCATCCCATTATTTAGAATTCCTAAACTTCGATTACTGATTTATTTGAACAAAAATCGTATAGATTAAACGGTTTCGTCGTTAGCATTTGCAGTTTGGTGTAATATTAAAAATATTGATGTTTTTGCTTTCTACATTTAGTGCATAATCATTCTCTATGAGTTGTTTTTGTAGTCGAACCATTCTTGTTTTTATGAGAATTTTTCTCTCAATAACCCCATCTGTATTATTTGCACAAAACGGAAATGTGCACGGCGTCATTCTTGATCAAGCATCAAAAATGAAACTAGAAGGTGCGACTGTTCGGCTCAATGCAATTAATGCATCGGCAAACAAAAAATCGAATATTATTGTATCCCAAAAAAATGGAACATTTACGCTATCTGTTGCAGGGGAAGGTTTATACATGATGTCAGTTAGCCATATTGGATATCAAACATACATCAAGGATTCTATTAAGATCATTTCAGGAATTGATATTGATCTTAAAATACAGTTAAGTAGTGCTGTTGATTC